>Ga0081455_10000044_pt1 | contig 129385 bp, 123 predicted proteins | sample TabmetS3T2R1_FD_70207 | JGI IMG/M metagenome (GOLD analysis project Ga0081455, IMG submission 70207) | Tabebuia heterophylla rhizosphere microbial communities from the University of Puerto Rico - S3T2R1 | ecosystem: Host-associated > Plants > Roots > Rhizosphere ...
GAGGCCATCGCGACCGGCTGGCAGCGACAGGCCCCCGGGGACGAGCTGATCCGGTGCCCGATGGCCGACGGCGGACCGGGCTTCGTCGACGTACTCCACACGGCCCTCGGCGGCGAACTCGTCGCGGCGACCGTACGCGGCCCGCTCGGTCAACCGGTCCCGGCCGGAGTCCTGATCGCCGACGGTACGGCCTATGTCGAGTCGGCCCAGGCCTGCGGACTCCACTTGGTCCCGGCCGCCGAGCGGGATCCGGAGCGGACCACGACGTACGGCGTGGGCGAACTCATCGCGGTCGCCCTGGACGCCAGTGTCGACCGGATCGTGGTCGGACTCGGCGGCAGCGCCACCAACGACGCGGGCGCCGGCATGTGGGCGGCACTGGGCGCTGCCGCGGACGGTGACCTGGCCGCCGGATCGCGCGGACTCGAAGGCGTCGGCTCTGTCGACCTGGCTCCGGCCCGGGCTCGGATCGGCACGACGGAGATGGTCGTGGCCAGTGACGTCGACAACCCGCTGCTCGGCATGTTCGGCGCCACCAACGTCTACGGTCCGCAGAAGGGACTCGCCGACGAGCGCAAGGCAGCTGTCGACGGGATCCTGGACGCGTTCGTGGTCGCCGCGCTGGGAAGCACCCCGGCCGAGCGGTGGCTCGCCGATGCGCCGGGCGCGGGTGCCGCCGGTGGCCTCGGCTTCGGACTCCTCGTGCTCGGCGGCACCCGCGCCTCGGGCATCGACCTGGTCGCCGACGCCGTCGGTCTCGCCGACCAGGCGGCTCGCTGCGACCTCGTCCTGACCGGCGAGGGGGCGTACGACTTCTCCTCCCGTTCCGGCAAGGTCGTCTACGGCGTGGCAGAGATCGCCGGCCGAGCGATTCGGCCCTGCGTCGTGCTGGCCGGCCAGGTGCACGTCGGGGCCCGGGAGATGCGGGCGATGGGGGTCGAATCGGCCTATTCGGTCGTGGACCTGGTGGGTCGAGATGCCGCATTCGCGGAGCCTGCGACGAGTCTGGCGGCTCTCGCGCAACGCGTGGCGCGCACATGGTCACGCTGAGCCGATTTGAGTCGCTGTGCGATCATGGGAATGTTCCAGGCAACGGCTTGTTGCACTGGTCGTCAGCGATCAGAGGTCCCAACCGATCGGGAGCGTGAGATGACGGTTCAAGGCGACATGCAGGTCAGCGCTGAGGGCGTGACGCTGAGCGATGCCGCGGCCGCCAAGGTCAGCAGCCTGCTGGCGCAGGAGGGCCGTGACGACCTGCAGCTACGAATCGCCGTCCAGCCAGGTGGCTGCTCGGGTCTTCGTTACCAGCTGTTCTTCGACGAGCGAACCCTCGACGGCGATGAAGTGCGTGAGTTCGACGGCGTCCACGTCGTGGTCGACCGGATGAGCCTGCCGTACCTCCACGGCGCCAAGATCGACTTCGTCGACACCATCGAGAAGCAGGGCTTCATGATCGACAACCCGACCGCGACCGGCTCCTGCGCCTGCGGCGACTCGTTCCACTGAGCCCCAGACGTACGCGCCTACGCCCTCGGCTCTGACCGGCCGTCGGCCGAACCACGTCCCGGAGCATGTCCGGTATCGGCGGGTAGGGTTGGCGGCGGTGGCGGGCTGGAGCGGCTTGCCGTGACTCGTGGGAGTAGCCGTGCGGATCGCTGTCACCGGATCGATCGCGACCGATCATCTGATGACCTTCCCGGGTCGCTTCGCCGACTCCCTCGTCGTCGATCAACTCGACAAGCTGGCCCTGTCATTCCTCGTCGACGACCTCGACATCCGCCGCGGCGGCTGCGCCGCGAACATCTCGTTCGCGATGGCCTGCCTGGGTGAGCGGCCGATCCTGGTCGGGTCGGTGGGGGAGGACTTCGACGACTATCGGTCCTGGCTCGAGCGTCACGGCGTGGACTGCAAGTCGATCCACGTCTCGATGACCCGGCACACCGCCCGTTTCATCTGTACGACCGACCAGACCATGGCCCAGCTCGCGTCGTTCTACGCCGGCGCGATGAGCGAGGCCCGCGAGATCGAGCTGGCACCGATCGCCAGCCGGGTCGGCGGCCTCGACCTCGTCGTGATCGGACCAAACGATCCGGAGGCGATGCTCCGCCACACCGAGGAGTGCCGCAATCGCGGGTACGCCTTCGCCGCCGATCCGTCGCAGCAGCTGGCCTGGGCCGAGGGCGGCCTGATCCGCCAGCTCATCGAGGGCGCGGCGTACCTGTTCAGCAACGACTACGAGGCCGCCCTGATCGAGAAGAAGTCCGGCTGGGACGCCTCGGAGATCCTGGCCCAGGTCGGCACCCGGGTCGTGACGCACGGCGCCGACGGCGTGCGCGTCTACCGGCAGGGCGAGCCCGACATCGAGGTCGCGGCGATCCCGGATGTCGAGGCGGTCGACCCCACCGGCGTCGGCGACGCCTTCCGGGCCGGCTACCTCGCGGCGGTCGCGGAGGATCTGTCGGTCGAGCGAGCGGCGCAGCTGGGATGTGCCGTGGCGGCGAGCGTCGTCGAGACGACCGGCACCCAGGAGTACGTCTTGTCGCGTCGTGACTTCCTGGCCCGGTTCGAGAGCGCCTACGGCGCCGAGGCGGCCGCCGAGATCGCCCCCCGGTTCAGCTTCCCGCGCCCGTAGCGCTGCGTCGGCGGCGCCGTACGTCGAAGGTCGCCGGTCCGTCGTCCGGCCGGTCCACGGCGAGTAGCTCCTGGTCGCGCATCCGGCACCACGCGGGTACGTCGGCCAGCGCGGCCGGATCGTCGGCCAGCAGCCGTACGACGCCGCCGACCGGCACCGACAAGATCGCCTGCGCCAGCTTGATCACCGGCAGCGGACACCGCTGACCGGTGCAGTCCAGCGTGACGTCGACGGTCGCCTCGCTCACAACGGCCCCAGGCGCTCTCGGGTCGTCGCGACCACGTCGGTGAGGGCCAGGACGAAGGCGTCGAGGTCCTCGGCGGTGGTGTTGACGGTGAGCGAGATCCGGACGTTGCCGTGGGTCAGAACGCCCATCGCGGCCAGCACGTGGCTGGGCTCCAGACTGCTGGCCGTGCAGGCCGACCCGCTCGCGGCCGCGAAGCCGAGCCGATCGAGCTCGGTCACCAGCACCTCGCCGTCGACGTAGAGGAACGAGCCGGCGACCACATGCGGAAGCCGCTCGTCCGACGGACCGATCAGTTCGACGTCGGGGATCGCCGCGATCCGCTTCCGCAGCTGCTCGGTCAGCTCGCGCTGCCGCTCGGCGCGTTCGGCGGCGTCGGCCGACATGTCCTGCAGCGCCGCTGCCGCGGCCAGGATCGCCGGGATGTTCTCGTACCCCGGGCTCCTCGGATCGAGGCGTTCGTCGGCCACCGTCGCGGCCCGCCAGCCGGTGCCACGTCGCACCGCCAGTACTCCCACGCCGGCCGGACCACCCCACTTGTGCGAGCTCGCGGCGGCCACCGACCAGCCCGTCGGCATGGCCAGCCGGCCTACGACCGCAGCCGCATCGACGAACCAGGGCGCGTCGGCCTCGGCGCAGGCGGCTGCGATCTCCTCGACCGGATGCAGTGCACCCGACTCGAGGTTGGCGACCTGGACAGCGACCACGGTCGCACCGCCGTCAGCCCGGCCGAGCTCGTCGGTGAGCGTAGCCAGCTCGAGCCGGCCGTCGCGGGCAACTCCGACGGAGACCCGCTCACCACCACTCGCGGCGTAGTGCTCGGCCGTGTGGAGCACGCTGGAGTGCTCAACCGCACTGTGGATCAACCGGGGCCGTCGACGCTGCAGGAGGCCGGACAGCCCGCTGTGGACCGCGATCGTGCCCGACGGGGTGAAGCTCACCTCGTCGGCCCGACAGCCCAGTTCGGCGGCCACAACCTCGCGAGCGTTGTCGTACAGCAGCCGGGCCCTCCGCCCCTCGCTGTGCAGCCGCAACGGGTCCGCCCAGCCCTCGTCGAGCGCCGCCATCAGGGTGTCCCGCGCGATCGGTCGCAGCGGCTCGCTGGAGCCCGCATCCAGGTACGTACGGCGCCGGCGCGGAGCGTCTTCCGGACCGCCGGCGGGGGTGTCGCTCACACCTCGACCGTAGATCCTGAGGCGACCTGGCCGTAGCCCAGCCCCGACAACGTGTAGTAGGTCCCGCTGGAGTAGGGTTCTGCAAGCGACAGGCAGTTCCACGACGATCACCTGCCGGCCCCGGCAGATCGGGAAGTGGACACGGACACGCCCGGAGAAGCAAGGGCATCGACGAGGAAGGCGCCCGTGGATTCGGATTACGCCGCGCGCGGCACGTCGCCCGACGAGAAGCCGCGCCGCTCGCAGTCGCGAGCCGGCCGCCTGGTCGGATTGGCCGTTCTGATCGTCACCTCGAGCCTGCTGCTCAGCGGCTGCTCCGAGTCCCAATGGGATCAGGTCAAGCGACTCGCCCAGCCCGAGTCGGCGAGCGACCGGGCCGAGCCGATGTTCGACCTGTGGATCGGAGCCTGGATCGCGGCGTTCGCGGTCGGCTTCCTGGTCTGGGGACTGATCATCTGGTGCGCCATTCGCTACCACCGGCGCTCCGACGACGAGGTGCCTCCGCAGACGGAGTACCACCTGCCGATCGAGGTGCTCTACACGATCGCGCCGTTGATCATCGTGGCGGTGTTCTTCTTCCACAGCGTCCAGACCCAGGACAAGGTCACCGGGGTCCTCGACAATCCGGACCACTCGATCACCGTGGTCGGCCAGAAATGGGCCTGGACGTTCAACTACATCAACGAGCCGTCAGTGGGCGGCCAGACCGTCTACGACGTCGGTACCCCGGACCAGTTCACCGAGCTGTGGCTGCCGGTCGACGAGTCGGTGACGTTCACGCTGGTGTCACCGGACGTCATCCACTCGTTCTGGGTGCCGGAGTTCCTCTACAAGATGGACGTCATCCCGGGCCGTCAGAACCAGTTCTCCCTGACGCCGACCCGGGAGGGCGTGTTCCAGGGCCGGTGCGCCGAGCTGTGCGGCACCTACCACTCGCGCATGCTCTTCGAGTTACACATCGTCTCGAGCTCGGAGTACGAGCAGCATCTGCAGGATCTTGAGCAGGCCGGCCAGATCGGCCTCACCACCGGCAGCAAGTACGCGTACACGGTAGCCGGACTCGACGAGGGAGGTTCGGAGTAATGACTGCGACCGTCACTCCCGAGACCGAAGCCGCGACACCTGAGCCGGGTCGTCGGCCGTTCGGACGCATCATCGTCAGCTGGATCACGACGACCGACCACAAGGTGATCGGTCACCTCTATCTCATCACGTCGTTCGCCTTCTTCCTGTTCGCCGGCTCCATGGCGATGATCATGCGCGCCGAGCTCGCCGAGCCGGGCAGCCAGATCGTGGGGGAGGAGACCTACAACCAGCTGTTCACGATGCACGGCACGATCATGCTGCTGCTGTTCGCGACGCCGCTGTTCGTCGGTTTCGCGAACGAGATCATGCCGCTGCAGATCGGGGCGCCGGATGTGGCGTTCCCGCGGCTCAACATGTTCAGCTACTGGCTGTTCCTGTTCGGCGGGCTGATCGCGTCCCTCGGCTTCGTCGTGCCTGGTGGCGCCGCCAGCTTCGGCTGGTTCGCGTACGTGCCGCTGTCCGACGCCGTGAACTCGCCAGGCGTCGGTGGGGACCTGTGGATCATGGGTCTGTGGATGGCCGGCCTCGGCACCATCCTCGGTGGCGTCAACTTCGTGACGACGATCTTCACGATGCGCGCGCCCGGCATGACGATGTTCCGGATGCCGATCTTCACCTGGAACGTGCTGGTCACCAGCCTGCTGGTGCTGATGGCGTTCCCGGTCCTCGCGGGCGCGCTGCTGATGCTCGAGGCGGACCGGCGGCTCGGTGCCCACGTCTTCGATCCGGCCAACGGCGGCGCGATCTTGTGGCAGCACCTGTTCTGGTTCTTCGGCCATCCCGAGGTCTACATCATCGCGATCCCGTTCTTCGGCATCATCACCGAGATCCTGCCGGTGTTCAGCCGCAAGCCGATCTTCGGCTACATCGGCCTGGTCGGCGCGACACTCAGCATCGCGGTCCTGTCGATGGCGGTGTGGGCCCACCACATGTTCGTCACCGGGGCGGTCAATTTATCGTTCTTCTCGTTCATGACGTTCTTGATAGCCGTGCCTACGGGCGTCAAGTTCTTCAACTGGATAGGCACGATGTGGGGTGGGTCATTACGCTTCGACACCCCCATGCTGTGGGCGATCGGCTTCCTGACGACGTTCCTGTTCGGCGGCCTGACCGGCATCATCTTGGCCTCGCCGTCGCTGGACTTCTCGATCTCGGACTCCTACTTCGTGGTGGCGCACTTCCACTACGTCGTCTTCGGCACGGTCGTGTTCGCCATGTTCGGCGGCTTCTACTTCTGGTGGCCCAAGTTCACCGGCAAGATGCTCGACGAACGGCTGGGCAAGATCCACTTCTGGCTGCTGTTCGTCGGCTTCCACACGACCTTCCTCGTCCAGCACTGGCTGGGTGTGGAGGGCATGCCGCGCCGCTACGCGGACTACCCGGCTGACGCCGGCTGGACGACGCTCAACCAGGTGTCGTCGATCGGCGCGTTCCTGCTCGGCGCGTCGACGCTGCCGTTCCTCTACAACGTCTGGAAGACCCATCGGACGGCGCCAAGGGTGACCTCCGACGACCCATGGGGCTGGGGTCGCTCGCTGGAGTGGGCGACGAGCTGTCCGCCGCCACGACACAACTTCGTACGGCTGCCGCGGATCCGCTCGATCGGACCGGCGTTCGATCTGCATCACCCGGAGATCGCCGCGATGGCGACGGCCAACGGCCATGGCAAGCCCGAGCAGCTGGCGGGCTCCGACGACGAGAGCGTGGAGCGCCGGTGAAGATCGAAACCATCGTCATCGCGGCCTGCTGCTTGTTTTTCGTCATCGTCACGCCGGCCTACTGGTGGATCTCGGACGACGTGACGGGCACGGCCGCGCTGACGATGACGACACTGCTGGCCGCCCTGCTGGCCTTCTTCCTGGGCGTCGTGGCGCGTCAGATCCCGGACCGTCCCGAGGATCGCAAGGACGCGGAAGTCGCCGACGGCGCCGGTGAGCTCGGGTTCTTCCCGCCGTACAGCTGGTGGCCGCTGTTCTGCGGTGGCGCGCTGGCCGTCTGCGTGCTGGGAATCGTGTTCGGCTGGTGGTTGTTCATCATTGGCATCGGGGTCGGAGTGTTCACTTTGTCCGGTTTCGTATTCGAGTACTACCGTGGGTACCACGCCCACTAAGGCCCGGATCGACACCATTCCAAAGTTGTGACTCCGTCGTGATCTCGATCACCCGGTAGGTAACTCAGATTTGTCGACCGGTCTTGTTAGGCTTGGCCGCCGACCGGCGTCTAATGGGAGGAAAGCATGATCATGCGGGGGCGTACGCCGACCAGATTCCGCACGTCGCGGAAGTTTGGACGAATCGGACTGGCGGTCATCGCGACTGCCGCGTCCGGAGCGTTGGTCGCCTGCTCGGGATCAAGTGCTTCCGACAGCGGCACCACCACCGAGTCCGGGGTGGGCAAGGCATTCTCGGGCGCGGACACTCGGGTGTCGCTGACTCCCAGCATCCGTTCCGGCAAGCGCAACGTGCCGGTCGACACCCGGGTCACTGTCGCGGCCTCTGACGGCACCATCGACCAGGTCGTCATGAGCTACGACGACGACGAGGGCAACAGCGCCAAGGTGCCCGGCACGGTCAGCGACGACGGCACCACCTGGACCGCCGGCGACCTGCTCGAGCCCGGCGCGCAGTACAAGCTCGTCATGCGCGGCCAGAACGTGTCGGGCGAGCCTACGGTCGAGCACTCCCGGTTCCACAGCCAGCCGCTGACGCTCGACGAGCAGACCTACATGCGCTACATCCAGCCCTACGACAACACCACCGTGGGCGTGGGCATGCCGGTCGTGCTGGCGTTCGACGTCCCGGTCACCGACAAGGCGAGCATCGAGCGCAGCCTCCACGTGACGTCGACCCCGGAGGTCAAGGGCGCCTGGCACTGGTACAGCGACACCGAGGTCCACTACCGGCCCAAGCACTACTGGCCGGTCGGCACCAAGGTGCAGGTCGACGCCGACATCAACGGTGTGTCCGCCGGCAACGGCGTCTACGGCCAGACCAGCCAGGAGTTCAACTTCACCATCGGCCGCAAGGTGGTCAGCCACATCAACCTCAAGAGCCACGAGATGAAGGTCTTCATCAACGACAAGCTGGCGAAGACCATCCCGGTCACCGGCGGTATGCCGGGCTACGAGACGCGTAGCGGCACCAAGGTCATCATGGAGAAGTACCGGACCAAAGACATGGACGCCGCCACGACCGGCGTCAGCCGCAACGACCCGGAGTACTACAACATCTCCAACGTGCCGAACGCACTGCGCGTCACCTGGAGCGGTGAGTTCCTCCACGGCGCCCCGTGGTCCGAGGCCGACCAGGGCTTCGCCAACGTCAGTCACGGCTGCGTCGGCATGAGCGTCGAGAACAGCGCGTGGATGTTCGACAACTCCAGCATCGGCGACGTGGTCAAGGTCAAGGGCTCCAACCGCCAGCTCGAGCCGGCCAACGGCTGGACCGACTGGAACATCTCCTGGGCCCAGTTCCTGAAGGGCTCAGCGCTGCACTGACGCACCGGCAGACCGAGCGCTGGGGAGGGGGACCGGCGACGCTTCCTGTGCGCTGGCGGCTCCTCTGACGCCTGTGCGGGACATGGCCCACGGATCTTGCGGGATTGCGGTAGCTATAGCAACCCCGACCCCTCAAGATCCGGGCTCGCCACCTCGTCGATGGACGCCGAGACCGGCGAATCGACATCGTGGGGGTCATCGCCCCGCAATATCGATTCTCTCCGGCCAACCCTCCGTCGGCGGCGGCACTCTGACCCCACTCGTCGCCGCTGTTACGCGAACCGACGACCTGAATCCCGGTCGGTGGTCGGTCCATGGCACAGGCGGTGCTGACGGGACAGCTGACGACGGATCTTGAGGGATTGGGGCTGCTATGGCTACCCGAATCCCTCAAGATCCGTCGCCGGTCAGCAGGGTGCGTCCGACCGGAGCACTCTGCATGGCTCGTACGCACTCTGCATGGGCTCGACGCCGTGCGAAGTGCGCACGTACCACGAGAACGTGGTGTCCGACCGACGCGGCCCCCGACCGAGCAGGGGGCCGGAGCGGTCAGGTCGACTTCGGGACGCCGGTCTCGGTGACGCCGGTGAAGCCCTCGTCCTCGGCCGCCTCGAGCTCGGCATGCTCGCCGTCGCCGTGGTGCTGTGCCTCCTCCAGCTCCGCCCTGGTGGGCTTGTTGACCACGTCGGCGAAGTAGAAGTGTGAGGCCTTGGCGCGCACCTTGTCGACCCGGCGGACGGGTGCCCGTACGCCGTTCTCGTCGAACTCCTCCGGCAGCTCTGCCACCGACACCCGCTCATGCTCGCTGAGACGGTAGGCCTCGACCGGGCTGACCGGCTGGTGCCGCTCGGTGTACTCGCCGTCGGGGGAGCGGGTGATGATGCCGCTCTCGAAGCCGTGGAGCACGATGTCGCGGTCCTTGCGCTGCAACCCGATGCAGATCCGCTTCGTCACGATGAACGCGATCACCGGTCCGATGAAGACCGCGAACCGCATGAACCAGGTGATCTCGTAGATGCTCAGGTGGAACCACACGGCGAGGATGTCGTTGCCGCCGGCCGCCCAGAGCAGTCCGTACGCGGTGATTCCGGCGACCCCGAGGGAGGTCCGGATGGGTGCGTTGCGCGGCCGCTGCAGCAGGTGATGCTCGCGATCGTCCCCGGTGACCCATCGTTCGACGAACGGATAGATCGCCAGCACGGTCAGGAGGACCCCGAACAAGAGCACGCCGGGCACGAAGATGTTCCAGCTGAAGGTCCAGCCGAAGATCGTCGACTCCCAGTTTGGCATGATGCGTAAGCCGCCCTCGAGCCAGCCCATATACCAGTCGGGCTGTGAGCCCGCCGTCACTTCCGCAGGGTTGTACGGCCCGTAGTTCCACACCGCGTTGATCTGGAAGAGCGCCGACATCACGGTCGTCACGCCGAACACGATGAAAAAGAAGCCGCCGGCCTTCGCCGCGTAGATCGGCAGCATCGGCGGGCCGACCACGTTGTTCTCGGTCCTGCCGGCGCCCGGCCACTGGGTGTGCTTGTGGTAGAAGACCAGGATCAGATGCAGCGTGATCAGGGCAAGCAGGATCCCGGGTATCAGAAGCACGTGGACGATATAGAGCCTGGCCACCAGCGCGTCCCCTGGGAACTCACCCCCGAACACGAAGTAGGAGATGTACGCCCCGACGATCGGGATCGATCTCATCAATCCTTCGGCGATACGGAGGCCGGTGCCGGACAGCAGGTCGTCGGGCAGTGAGTAGCCGGCGAAGCCCTCGACGATCACCAGCATGAAGATGGTGACGCCGATCAGCCAGTTGATCTCGCGCGGCCGGCGGAATGCCCCGGTGAAGAACATCCGCAGCATGTGGATCGTGATCGCGGCGATGAACAGCATGGCCGACCAGTGGTGGATCTGCCGCATCAGCAGGCCACCGCGGACGTCGAACGAGAGGTCGAGCGTCGACGCGTACGCCTCGGACATCTCCAGACCGCGCAGCGGCGCGTACGAGCCGTTGTAGATGACCTCGCCCTGACTCGGGATGAACCAGAAGGTCAAGAACGTGCCCGACAGCAGCAGCACGACGAAGCTCCACAGGGCGATCTCGCCGAGCAGGAACGTCGGGTGGTCGGGGAAGACCTTGCGGCCGAAGACCTTGACCAGGGTCGCCAGGCGGACTCGCTCGTCCAGCCACTTCACCGGGCCGGCGGCGGCTCTGCCGGTCTTGGTCTCTTGGATCGGCTTCTGGACAGTCGGACTGTCAGTCATGTCAGTCCCTCTCCATCTGCGGATAGCTCGGACCCACCGGATCGACGAAGTCGCCCATCGCGATCAAGTAGCCCTCGGCATCGACACCGAGCTGCAGTTGCGGCAGCGGGCGGTGCGCGGGGCCGAAGGTGACCTTGCCGCCGTCAGCGAGGTCGAAGGTGGACTGGTGGCACGGGCAGAGCACCTTGTGGGTCTGGTGCTCCCACAGGCTGATCGGGCAGCCGACGTGGGTGCAGATCTTGGAGTAGCACAGGATGCCGTTGACGCCCCAGTCCTCCCGGCCGGGAGGCGGGTTGATCTCGTCGGGCACCATCCGCACCAGGATGACCGCGGCCCTCGCCTTGGCGTCGAGCAGCTCGACGCCGTGCAGCACGCCGATCGCCTTGTCCTTCTCCGGGTCTCCGGTCGGCACCAGGACCGCCGGCTGGGCGTTGACCAGCTGACCGATCTCCAGATCCGACGCGCGGATCGGCGTGCCAGCGACGTCGTTGACCACCCGCATCCCCTTGACCCACACCGTGCGGCGCAGCTCCTCGTCGCTGGGGATCGGGCCCAGGTCACGGAGCACGATGACGGCCGGCAGCCCGAGCACGGCGAGCGAACCCAGCAGGCTGTTGCGGATCATCTTCCGGCGGCCCAGCTCGGACTCGGCGGCGCTGACGGTGATCATGTCCAGCGCGATCTCGCGGTCCTCCTCGGGGGACTCGATCGGGTGCCGCTCCTCGACGATCTCCTCGTTGTGCATCAGCTGCCGGGCCCACTGGACGGCGCCAGCCCCGATCAGCAGCAGTGCACCGCCGAGGGTCATTCCGAGCGTGAAGTTGGACGCGTCCCAGCCGAAGATCGTCTTTTCTTTGGGGATCGCGAAGTACGCGACGCAGAATCCCAGCGTCAGCAGGGTCGCCAGGCCGAATGCGCCGGCGACCTGAAGCTCCGCACGGCGCTCAAGCGCCGGATCGACGTCGGTCGGCCGGGGGAACTCCTCTGGCAGACCCGGATCGGGGATCGGGTCGCCCACTGGCTCCAGCTCGCCGCCGCCGCGCGCAAGCTCGTCTGGACGGTCCTCGTCACTCACCGATCCGCCTCGCTGTCAGTCGATGCCTTGGCTGTCTTGTCGGTCACCCGCGCGCCGTGCGCTGTGATCCAGATGGTGGCCGCGACCAGCGCCGCCATGCCGACGAGGAAGACCACGACGCCCTCGCTCACCGGACCGAAGCCGCCGAGGGCGAATCCACCGTGATCGGGCTGGGCCTCGACCGCCTTGACGTAGGCGATGATCGACCGCTTGTCCTCCGGGGTGATGACAGCGTCGGAGAAGATCGGCATCTGCTGCGGTCCGGTCACCATCGCTTCGTACATGTGCCTGGGAGTGACGCCGCGAAGCGTCGGCGCGAAGCGTCCGCTCGGCAGGGCGCCGCCCGCCCCGACGGAGTTGTGACAGGCGGTGCAGTTGGTCCGGAAGAACTCGCCGCCCTCGGTCAACTGCTCCTGACTGATTCCAGAGATGTCGGTGTACTCGTCGGGCGGGATCGCCGGGCCCGGTCCGAGCGAGGCGACATAGGCCGAGAGCGCCTCGATCTCCTCAGGGGTGTAGGTGACTTTCTTCTGCAGCGCCTGCGGTCCGGGCTGCGACATCGGCATCCGGCCGGTGCCGACCTGGAAGTCGACCGCGGCCGCACCGGCACCCACCAGAGATGGTCCGTAGTTGCGGTTGGCCTCGCCGGCCAGCACGCCCTCGCCGTTGAGGCCGTGGCACGACGAGCAGCCCACGAGGAAGAGCTTGCGCCCCTCCTGGACCAGGTCGCTCTGGCTGCTGTCGGCCGTCGCGGTGTCGGGTGCGAACGCGGCGTACGCCCCGCCTACCGCGGACAGGGCGACCAGGACGACCGCGACGCCGGCGAGTCGGTGGCGCCGCCACGACGACACGCGCCGGAGCGGGCCGCGCCGAATGAGGGGGAGGTGCACAGTGCCGCCTCTCGTTGGTCGTGGGCTCGGTCGTGGTCGGTCGTACTACCTACTGTAGTAGATAGATCGTGGCGAAGAGTCCGATCCACACGATGTCGACGAAGTGCCAGTAGTACGACACGACGATCGACGTCACCGCTTGCTCATGGGTGAACCGGCGGGCGACGAAGGTGCGGCCCAGGACGAAGAGGAAGGCGATCAAGCCGCCCGTCACGTGGAGTCCGTGGAATCCGGTCGTGAGATAGAAGACCGAGCCGTACGGCGACGACGAGATCGTCGTGCCCTCGTGGATCAGCTCGGAGTACTCAAACAGCTGACCGCCGATGAAGAACGTGCCCATCATGAAGGTCAGCACGAACCACTCGCGCATGCCCCAGCCGCCGACGTTGAACACGCTGCCGACCCGGCCGACCCGGCCCCGCTCAGCGGCGAACACGCCGAGCTGGCAGGTGACACTGGACAGCACCAGGACGGTGGTGTTGAACGTCGCGAACGGGAGATTCAGCTTCGCGGTCTGCTGGGCCCACAACTCTGGCTCGAGCCCGCGGATCGTGAAGTAGGCGGCGAACAAGGCCGCGAAGAACATCAGCTCGCTGGACAGCCACACGACGGTGCCGACACTGACCATGCTCGGTCGGTCGGGGGGACCGTGCAGTCGAGACGCTGGAATCGCCGTTGTGCTCGCCACGGGGGCCATTATGTCGATGCCTGCGGTCGCTGTCTCGGCTGGGGCACCGTAGGTGCATGTCACCCGATACGATCGGCGCGTGACTGCCCCCAGCGACTCCGCGCCCATCCGGGTCTGCGTCTACAGCGACGACCGGCACACCCGGGACAAGGTGATGCTCGCCCTGGGCAAGCGGCCGCACCCCGATTTGCCACCGTTCGAGTACATCGAGTGCGCAACCGGCCCGGTTGTCATCGCGACCATGGACCGCGGTGACATCGACTTGGCCATCCTCGACGGCGAGGCGGTTCCGGTCGGCGGCATGGGGATTGCCCGGCAGCTCAAGGACGAGGTCTTCCGGTGCCCGCCGCTGCTGGTCCTCACCGGCCGCGGTGACGATGCGTGGCTGTCTGCCTGGTCCCGCGCCGAAGCCGCCGTCCCGCACCCGATCGATCCGGTGGTGCTCGCCGAAGCCGTGACCCGGCTGCTCCGACAGCGCGGGCGCATCGGCTCCGCGACGCGTTAGGCGGCCGCGATGAGCAGCTGGCCGCAGGTGCTGACCGCCTTGGTGAGCGGCGAGGACCTCGACGCCGACCAGACCGCCTGGGCGATGCACGAGATCCTGTCCGGCGAGGCGACCGAGGCGCAGATCGCCGGGTTCGCCGTCGCGCTGCGGGCCAAGGGCGAGACCGTCGAGGAGGTCGAGGGGCTCGTCCGCACGATGTACGCCCACGCGGCGCCGCTGACCGTCCCGGGCCGCTTCGTCGACATCGTCGGCACCGGAGGGGACCGCTCCCGTACGGTCAACATCTCCACGATGGCGGCCGTCGTCACCGCCGGGGCGGGAGTCCCGGTCGTCAAGCACGGCAACCGGGCCGCCTCGTCCGCCAGCGGAGCGGCCGACGTGCTGGAGGCGCTCGGCGTCCGGCTCGACGTGCCGAGCGACCAGATCGCCGACATCGCCGCCGAGGCGGGCATCACGTTCTGCTTCGCGCCGGTCTTCCACTCGACGCTGCGGCATGCGATCCCGGTGCGGCGGCAGCTGGGCATCGCGACGACGTTCAACTTCCTCGGTCCGCTGACCAACCCGGCGCGGCCGGCCGCTCAGGCACTCGGCGTGGCGGACCGGCGGATGGCGCCGATCATGGCCGGCGTGCTCGCCGCGCGTGGCGTCGATGCGCTGGTCTTCCGTGGCGACGACGGGCTCGACGAGCTCACGACGACGGCCACGTCCTCGGTCTGGGTGGTCGACGGCGGCAACGCGACCGTCACCGAGGAGTCGTTCGATCCGGCGGACCTCGGCATCGCCCGGGCCACCGCCGAGGACCTTCGCGGCGCCGACCCGGACCACAACGCCAAGGTGTTCACCAGGGTGCTCGGCGGTGAGCCCGGTCCGGTACGCGACGCGGTGCTCCTGAACGCTGCGGCCGGGCTGGCGGCGTATGCGGGATCGGAGGGCAGTCTGACCGAGCGGCTCGAGGCCGGTCTGACCCAGGCCCGCGAGTCCGTGGACACCGGCGCGGCCGGCGAAGTCCTGGAGCGCTGGGTCGGCGTGTCGCAGCGGCACGCCCCCGCCTGACGCTCAGTCGGCGTCGGCGCCGAGGCTGAAGGCGGCCTCGAGGTCGTGGTGGGAATAGGTCCGGAACGCGATGTGGGTCTCGGTCGACTGGACGCCGGGCACCTTGTTGAGACTGTCGGCGACGACCGCTGCGATGTCGTCGTGCGCCCGCACCCGGACCATGACGATCAGGTCGATGTGGCCGGTGACGGAGTAGACCTCGCTGACGCCGTCGAGGCCGGCGATCTGCTCGGCGACCTCGGGGATCTGGGCGACATCGGCCTTGACGAAGACGATCGCGGTGATCACGGGACCACCCTAGCGATCAGGGCTGATGGACCGTGGACAGCACGCCTCGCTCGTCGAACGGCACCACGGACTCGCGACCCGAGTCGGCGGCCGACATCGTGGCGACCTGGCCGCCGGCGCCTCCGAGTGGGCAGGTCCAGATGCCGTCGATGTCGTAGAGCCGGATGCCCGGGGACTCCAGCCACCGCAGCACGCACTCGGTCTCGGCGGCGGACGCGGCCGGAGTGGGTCCTGGCCCGGCGATGACGGTCTCGGCGCTCGTGACCAGGCTCGCGGCGAACGTACGACCGCTCTCGCCAGGGCGAAGCACGCCGGCCGCGGCGAGCCGGCCGTAGCGGATGACGTGCATCTCCCAGCGGCCGTTGTCGAGCCGGCGGGCGGCGACGACCTCCGGGCACCGGGTCAGCGCCGAAAGCCGCTGGGTACGGGCGCTGCCGCGCAGGAACGCGCTCAGCCGATCGCGGTGCACCCCGGCGTCCTCGAAGCGATGCTGCTCCGAGAGCGCCGCCATCTTGCGAGTGACGGCGCCGACGACCGCTGCGGGATTGGCGATCAGCGCCTGGCGTACGGAGGTCACGACCGCGTCGTAGGCCTCGACCGTCGACGATCCGTCGCACGGCGACAGGCACCGGCCCATCTCGGCGAGCACGCACGGCGACCGTGAGGGCTTGCGGGGGAGCCGGCCGCTGCACTGGCGCAGCGGGAACGCCTCGTGCAGTGCCGCCATCGCCCGCTCCGCAGTGCGTCTCGACGTGTACGGCCCGACGTAGACCGCGTCGTCCTCGAGAACGCGGCGTACGAGCGAGAGCCGCGGCCACGGCTCGTTGGTCAGCTTCAGCCAGACGACCCGCTCGGGATGGCGCGATCGGCGGTTGTAGCTCGGCTTGTGCTCGGCGATCAGCCGCAGCTCGCGCACCTCGGCCTCGAGCGACGTCTCGCAGCGGATCCCCTCGACGGTCTCCGCGAGGCGCACCATCTCGCCCATCCGGGAGCGGGTCTCGCTGGCGGTGAAGTAGTTGCGGACCCGGGCCCGGAGGTCCTTGGACTTGCCGACGTAGAGGACCCGGCGGCGCTCGTCTCGGAACAGGTAGACGCCCGGCGCGTGCGGCAGCGGGTCAGCCAGATGGCGCTTGCGGCGCTGCTCCGGATGCACCCGCGAGGTGAAGGTCTGGAGCTCCTCGAGCGTGTTGACGCCGAGGTTGCCGAGGCGCGCGATCAGGCCGTGGAGGACGTCGACGGTCGCGCGGGCGTCCTCGAGCGCCCGGTGATTGGGCGTCGTCGCCGACTGGAAGAGCCGGGCCAGGCTGGACAGCTTGCAGTTGGGTGCCTCGTCGCGGGTCACGACGTGACGGGCCAGGCGGACCGTGTCGAGCACCTCGAACCGCGGCCAGCGGTAGTCGCCCTCAGTGGCGAAGTGCCGCAGGAAGCCCACGTCGAACGGCGCGTTGTGGGCGACGAGCACGCAGCCCGACGCGAACTCGAGGAACGCCGGCAGCGCGGACTCGATCGTCGGTGCGGTCGCGACCATCGTGTCGGTGATCCCGGTGAGGACCGCGATGAACGGCGGGATCGGCGCCTTCGGGTTGACGAGCGTCTGGAACTCGCCGAGGACCTTGCCGCCCTCGACCTTGACCGCGCCGATCTCGGTGATCATCGCGCCGTCGGACGCGGAGCCCCCGGTGGTCTCGAGGTCGACGACGACGAAGGTGATCTCGTGCAGCTGGCGGCCCAACTCGTCGAACGTCGCCTGGACCGCCCGGGGCTTGGCGTCGACGCTCGGACCAGCCATGTCCGCACGGTAAGGCGGCGCACCGACGAAACCGGCCGCGACGCGCCCGGCGGCAGAAGGTGCAACGCTGGAGGGAGACGACCGGACGAGAGGAGCGGGATGTCCGACGCGACGACGCTGCGACTGCCCGATGCCGCCGAGCGGTTGCGGTGCTCCGGCTGCGGCAACCTGACGCGATTCGACGTCACTCGTACGAGGCGTACCCGCGAGTTCTGGCACGTCGCGCTCAGCGGCGAAGCGCGGGTGGAGGACGACACGGTGCTCGACGAGCGGGTCGAGTCGATCCGGGCCGCTGGTGCGGCCGTAGCGACGCGATCGAGGTCGTCGCCCGTGCCGATGCCGACCTGGCCGCCGATCCGGCGACGGAGCGCGCGTGAGCGAAGTCGCGAGCGAGGCTGACGACGGGCCGGCGGTGCTGCTACCCGAGGCGGTACGTCAGCGGCTGGTCGCGATGACGCTCGACGTGCTCGACTCGCTGGGCGACGTGCCGGCCAGCCTGCGACCGGTGATGGGCTTCGCGCCGCAACGCCGGGCCCGGTTGGCCGCTGCCCCGATCGCGGCCGCGCTGGAGGACGACGACTTCCGCGACCGGGTGGCAGGGCAGGTACGACCGGGGCGGGCCGACCTGATCGCGGCCCTCGAACGCGGTGACCCGGTCGCGGCGGACCCGGTCGAGGTCGGGGCGTTGGCGTACCTGTTCCGCCCGGACGGCTGGCAGCGGACGCTGGCCGAAGCGGTGACGCGCCTCGACGCGGCGGCGCCGGCGGTCTCGTCCCGCGAGGAGGAAGTGGCCCGCCTGCGGCAGCAGGTCGAGGACGCCCGGTCCGAGTTCGCCGACGTACGGGAGCGGCTACGGCAGCAGGTCAGCCAGCTGAAGTCCGACAACGCCGATCTGCGCCGCAAGCTCGGCGCCGAGCGCACCCGGGCGAAGCAGGCGGTCGCGGACGCCGAGTCGGCGCAGGCGGCCGAAGAGCTGGCGCGGCAGGAGGCGGCCCGGCATGTGTCGGCCGCCCAGGTCGAGGCGCGCCGGCTGCAGACCCGGATCGAGGAGCTGTCGGCCGAGGCGACCCGGGTGCGACAGACCGGCCGGGCCGAGCGCGGCGGTGAGGCGATGCGGGCCCGGCTGCTGCTCGACGCGTTGCTGGAGGCCGCCCAGGGGTTGCGCCGGGAGCTCGCCCTGCCGCCGGTCGAGACGCTGCCGGCCGACACGCTCGAGGGCGCCGACGAGCGGCCGGTCGCCGCCGCCGGCGGCCGGGCGCTGGACCCGGCCAGCCCGGCCCTGCTGGAGCACCTGCTGGCCGTCCCGCGGATTCATCTGCTGGTCGACGGCTACAACGTCACCAAGCTCGAGTGGGCAGGATCCTCGCTCGAGGAGCAGCGGACCCGGCTGCTCCGGGAGCTGGCGCCGGTCGCGGCCCGCAGCGGGGCCGAGGTGACCGTGGTCTTCGACGGCGCGGACCTGCGCCATCGGCCGGCGGTCAAGGCGCCGAGGGGAATCCGGGTCCGGTTCAGCCCGGCCGGCGTGACCGCCGACGAGGTCCTTCGCGACCTGGTCCGCGCCGAGCCCGAGGGCCGCACCGTCGTGGTCGTGTCCTCCGACCGGGAGGTCGCCGGGGACGCCACCAGGGCCGGCGCTCGCGCGATCCCGTCCGTTGCCCTCGTACGGCTGCTCGACCGCGGCTGACCGCGCTCTGCCGTAACCGACACGCCGAGGACGCCGGACTGTCGGTGGTCGGCCGTAGCGTCCCTGCTGTCAGACCGGATAACCGAGGAGGCAGCATGGCCCCGAGCGCGGACGCGACCGAGCCCACCGGCGCCGACTCTCTCATCATCGACTGCGACACCTGCCTGGTGCGCGGCGACGCCTGCTCCGACTGCGTTGTGAGCTGTCTGTTGGGCGGGCCGCCGGAGCCGATCCAGCTGTCCGACGACGAGGCTGGGGCGCTCGATGCGCTTGCCGAGTCCGGTCTTCTGCCCCCGCTACGACTTGTGACTGCCACCGACGTTCCGTCACCGGATAATTACGACGATTAAGACGTAACTTCCTTCCTCGCTGACTCGTTTCGAAAGCATGGGGCGCGGAGATTGCGCTCGCCCCGCATGGTCACTAGGGTCCGTTGCTCAGGTGCTCGTACGGAGTCGGTTACCGCAGAATCGGCCCGAGTGCCTCGCCGAATCCGGTAGCCCCACAACGGTGCTCTCGGAACCGGGGACCCAATGTGATTGGGGTGAATCGATGGGCCGTCGAGGGTGGCCCATCGACGGGCGTTAGCCGGCCCGAACCCGACAGCTCACCTGGTAGGCGTCGAGAGCTAGGAGACCGACCGAGCGTGCATACCGCCCGGAAAACTTCAGTTGTTCGTACCACCCTTGCGGCCGGTGTCGCGCTCGTCGCCGGCATGGTGGTTCTGCCGCAGTCGGGTTACGCGTCGCCGGACCCCAGCATCAACGAGGTGCAGCGCCGGGCGGACCGACTCTTCCACGATGCTGAAGCCGCCCAGGAGCGGCTCAACACCATCAAGGTCCAGCTCAAGGACGCCCGCAAGAACCTCAAGGGACTCCGGGCCGACGTCAAGTCGCAGCAGCACACCCTCAAGGCCGCCGCCGACCAGGCCGGCGCCATGGTCGCGGTCCAGGCGCAGCAGTCGCCGATGGGCCTGACCAGCCAGCTGCTGTCGTCCGGCGACCCCGACGACTTCCTGGCCGGTATCGCCGCCATGCAGTCCTACAGCTCCACCCAGGCCAGCCTGATGGACGGCTACGAGGCCGCCGCCGCCGAGCTCGAGTTGCGCAAGCAGCAGCTCAACCAGCAGGTCGACGCGATCGCCAAGGCCAAGGAGCAGGCGGCCAAGGAGTACCAGACGGTCAAGGACAAGTCCGACAAGGCGCAGAACTTGCTCGACCAGCTCAAGGCCGAGCAGGCGGCGGTGCCCGACGTCAGCCGCGACGTGTCGCGACCCACCTCGACGATCAACGCGAGCTCCGCGCAGGCCCAGATCGCGGTCGACTACGCGCTCGCCCAGGTCGGCGACCCCTACGTCTACGGCGCAGCGGGCCCCGACTCCTACGACTGCTCCGGTCTCACCATGGCGGCCTGGGCGGCTGCCGGCGTGTCGCTATCGCACTCGTCGAGCGTGCAGTCCACCGAGGGCACCGCGGTCTCGGTCGAGGATGCGGTCCCGGGCGACCTGTTCTTCTACTACAGCCCGATCAGCCACGTCGGCATGTACATCGGCAACGGACAGATCGTCCACGCGCCGCAGCCCGGCGAGTCCGTCCAGGTCGTGCCGGCGACCGGCTACATGCCGCTCACGGCCGTACGCCACATCGGCTGATCCGCCGCCGTCCGCGGCCGACCGCGCAGGGACGCGGGCGGCCTCGGTCCTCGGCTCTCTAGGATCGGGGGGTGACTGACGCGGCTCGACCGTCTGGGGCACCCGGGCCCGCCCGGGAGCTCGGTCGAGGTGTCGTCGGGGCCCTGATCGTCGTCGCCGTCGTCCTCGGCGCGGTCTGGTGGACCACCGCGTCCGACGACAGCTCCGACTCCGACACCAGCCAGGCGCTGCCGTCGTCCGGTCCGCCGATGGACGAGACCACCCGCGACGAGCGCACCACGGCGTTGCTGCACGACCTCAGCGTGTCCTGGGCGCGACGGGACCAGCGCGGGTTCCTGGCGGCCGCCGGCGACTCGGAGGCCGCTCGAAAGTGGGCCGGCCAGGTCTACGCCACGCTGGACGATCTCGGGGTCGGCTGGATCGACCTGCGCTACATCGCGACCGACTCCGAGTCGGCGGCCGATCCGCTCGGCTTCACCGCCGACGTCGAGGTGCGATGGGAGATCCCCGCTGGACCGGAGCGCCAGGTCTACCGGACCGCCCCCGTCGACGTGCCGCTGCGCTTCTCGTACGAGGACAACGACGTCGCCCTGGTCGGACTCGACAGCCCGACCAGCGACCCGGTGCCGGTGTGGCTCGCCGGGCCGGTACGGGTCGAGAGCGCTTCCGGCGGGACCTGCGTCGGAGTGCCTGACGGCGTGAACCTCGACACCTGCGTACGTCTGGTCGATGTGGCCGCCAGGGACCTGAACCGCGTCGTGCCGGACGACGGAATCGCCGGCCAGCCGGTCGTCGTCTTGGTGCCGGCCGCCGACAACACCGCGGCCATGCTGCTCGGACAGGACGTCGACAACCTCGAGCAGATCGCCGCGGTGACCACGACCATCGACGGCAGCAGGTCCGGGCGGGCGCCGGCGGAGATCGTGCTCAACCCGGCGGTCTTCGACGACCTCCGCCACAAGGCCGCCCAGCTGGTCATCAGCCACGAGGTGACCCATGCCGCGACCGGCGTCACGGCGGCCGAGATGCCGTTGTGGGTGGCCGAGGGCTTCGCGGACTACGTGGCCCTCGCCAGCGGCCGAATCCCGCTCGATCAGGCCGCCAGCCAGATCCTGGCCCACGTACGCAAGCACGACGTGCCGGCTCGGATCCCCACCGAGAAGCAGTTCTCCGCCGACCGGCACGGGCTCGGCCGGACGTACGAGTCGGCCTGGCTGATCTTCCGGATGCTCGGCGCCTACTACGGCAACGACGCCGTGGTCTCGTTCTACGACGAGGTGCGCACCGGCACCCCGGTCGAGTCGGCGCTGCTCCACACGACCGGGATCGACCTGGATCAGCTGACGACCGCGTGGCAGGACTACCTCCACGACCTCGCGTACGGGGCGTACTGAGCGATGACGCGCTCCGACCGCCGGCTGGCGTGGGCCTGGCTCGGCATCAGCACCGTTGCGCTCGTGATCGTCATCATCGTCACGACCCCCTGGGACTGGCTGCCCGGCGGCTCGCTGCCGCCGCTCGACAAGACCGGCGGGCTGTCGCCGCACACCCTGGACCGGATCGACTCCTATCGCAACCAGATCGTTCCGGTCGGTCTCGCGAGCACTGCGGTCTCACTGATCGTGGCGATCGTCCTCGGCCTGACCCCGTGGGGAGTTCGGCTGGTGCGCCGGCTGCCCGGCTCGCGCTGGTGGCCGCTGCATATCCTGGTCGCGGTCGCCGTGCTGCTGCTGATCGGCCGGATCGTGACGCTTCCGCTGGCGATCCGGGCCCAGTGGGTGCAACGCGATTTCGGGCTGGCGACGAATTCTTGGCCGGCGTGGGCGATGGACCAGCTCACCTCGTGGGCCGTGTCGGTGGTGTTCACGCTGGTGCCGATCCTGATCGTCGTCGCGATGGCCCGGCGCTGGCGGCTTTGGTGGCTGCCGGCCTCGCTCGCGGCCGCCGCGCTCGTGTTCATCGGCTCGTTCGGCTATCCGCTCGTCGTGGAGCCGCTGTTCACCAACTTCCACGAGATGAGGGACGGTGCGCTGCGTACCTCCTTGATCAAGCTCGCGGAGTCCGACGGCGTCGAGGTCAACGACGTCCTCGTCGCCGACGCCTCGCAGCGGACGACCTCGCTCAACGCGTACGTCTCGGGCTTCGGGGCGAGCAAGCGGATCGTCGTCTACGACACGCTGCTGAAGGACGCCAGCCAGGACGAGGTCCGGCTGGTCGTCGCCCACGAGCTTGGCCATGCCAAGAACAACGACGTGCTGCACGGCACGATCGTCGGGGCGCTGGGCGCGATCGCCGGGGTCACGCTGCTCGCGCTGCTGCTCACCTCGCGGCGGCTGGCCGGTCGGGCCGGCTACCCCGAGGGCTCGCCACGCGACGCCCAGGTCGTGCCGGCCATCTTGGCGCTGGTGGCCTGCGGCACCTTCCTGGTCAGCCCGGTGCAGAACCTGATCAGCCGGGCGATCGAGGCCCGGGCGGACGTCCACTCATTGGATCTGACCAAGGATCCCAAGACGTTCGAGGCGACCCAGCGCAAGCTGGCGACGACCAACCTGTCCGATCCGTGGCCGCCGCGGCTGCTCTACGCGTGGTACGCGACCCATCCCACGCTGGCCCAGCGGATCGGGATCGCAGAGGGCTGGGTGGACCGCGAGCAGGATCGCTGAGCCGTACTCTGCATGGCTCGTACGCACTCTGCATGGTGTCGATGCCGTGCAGAGTGCGGGGACACCACGAGAACGTGGTGTTCCGACGGGCAGCGGGCCCGGTCAGCTGTAGAGGGCCTCGACCTCGTCGGCGAAGTCGCGCATCACGACGCTGCGCCGGAGCTTGAGCGACGGGGTGAGGTGGCCGGACTCCTCGGTCCAATCCACCGGCAGGATGCGGAACTTCCGGATCGACTCCGCCTGCGACACCGTGGCGTTGGCGTCGTCCACCGCCTTCTGGATCGCCGCTCGTACGTCCGGGTTCCGATCCAGGTCGTCGCTCGACGGGTCGAGATTGTGCTGCTCGGCCCAGCCCACCATGGCCTCCTCGTCGAGGGTGATCAGCGCGCCGATGAACGGCTTGCCGTCGCCGACGACCATGCACTGGCTCACCAGCGGATGGGCCCGGATCGGGTCCTCCAGCGCGGCCGGTGCGACGTTCTTGCCGCCGGCCGTCACCAGGATCTCCTTCATGCGGCCGGTGATGCGCACGAAGCCCTCGTCGTCGATCTCGCCGATGTCGCCGGTGTGGAACCAGCCCTCGGAGTCGAGCGCCGACCTGGTCGCCGTCCCGTTGCCCCAGTAGCCGGTGAAGACCTGACCGCCGCGGAACAGCAACTCGCCGTTGTCGCCGATCTTGACCTCGGTCCCGGGCAGCGGCCGGCCGACGGTACCGATCCGCTGCGCGTCGGGCAGGTTGACCGTCAGCGCGGCCGTCGTCTCGGTCAGACCGTAGCCCTCGAGCACCGGCACGCCGATGCCGCGGAAGAAGTGCGCCAGCCGATCGCCGAGGGGCGCACCGCCGGAGATCGTGTACGTGGTGTTGCCGCCCAACGCGGCCCGGAGCCGGGAGTAGACGAGCCGGTCGAAGACGGCATGCTTGGCCCGCCGGACCAGGTTGGGGCCGGACCCGTCCAGCGCCTGGCTGTAGCGGATCGCGCTCTCGGCCGCGGCGTCGAAGATCCGGCCCTTCCCCTCGGCATGGGCGCGCTGACTCGCGGTGTTGAAGACCTTCTCGAAGACGCGTGGCACGGCGAGGATGAAGGTCGGCCGGAACTCGGCGAGGTTGCTGGTCAGCTCCTTGATGTTCGAGGAGTGACCGAGCCGGGCGCCGGCATGGACGCAGCCGACCTGGATGATCCGGGCGAAGATGTGCGCGAGCGGAAGGAACAGAAGGGTCGACGAGTCGTCGTCGAGGAACAGCTGATCCATCTCGCGGGTGGCCACTCCGAGCTCGAACATGAAGTTGGCGTGGGTGAGGACGCAGCCCTTCGGCCGACCGGTCGTACCCGAGGTGTAGATGAGCGTCGCCATGTCGGTGGGCTTGACCGCCGACCGCCGGGACTCGACCTCGCCATCGGTGACGCCGGCGCCGAGGTCGGTCAGCGCCTGGATACCGCCGGCGTCGATGACCCAGGTCTGCTTGAGCCCTGGCGTAGGGTCGTGGATCTGGTCGACCCGGTCGCGATGTTCCTCGGTCTCGACGACGCCGGCGACCGCTTCGGAGTCGGAGAGGATCCAGGCGATCTGCTCGGGCGACGACGTCTCGTAGATGGGTACGGTCGCCGCGCCGATCCACCAGATCGCGTAGTCGACGAGCGTCCACTCGTACCGGGTCCTCGACAGCAGCGCGACTCGGTCGCCGGCCTGTACGCCCGCGGCGATGAGTCCCTTGGCTACCGCGACCACCTCGTCGCGGAACTGCGGGTAGGTCACGTCCTCCCAGGAGTCGCCGATCTTGCGGCTGAAGGCGGCCGCGTTCGGGCGGGTGTCGGCCTGGTTGAGGACGTCGTCGGTGAGGCTTCCGATGGCGGGCACCTGGTAGGTGGCCGGGTTAGCGAAGGCGCGCATGTTCCATTCCAGCGTCAGGCGAGGGCCTCGCCGGGCAGGCTACAGTCAGAACGCTGACAGGTGGTAGGAGGCCGGACAAGTGCCGCTGCTCGACATCGTCGACGAGACGTTCGTCGTTGCGTCGCCGAGCGTCCTGCGCAAGCTGTGGTGCGACGACGCCGAATGGGATCGGCTGTTCACCGACATCACGCTCCGGTGCTACGAGGATCGCGGCCCGTTGGGCAAGCGCTGGTACATCACCGGCACGATCGTCGGCTCGGCCGAGGTGTGGCTCGAGGAGTTCGCCGACGGCGTGCTGGTGCACGTCTACGTGCGGGCCGATCCGGCGCCGACCTTCGGTGGTGCGCCCTTGAAGGCCCGGCAGGCTCGACGCGCTCGGCGCCAGCTGTTGAAGCGATACGCGCGACCCCTCAAGCGCTGGGGATTCTGGATCAAGGACACCGCGGAGGGGTCGCGGCGACCGGGCGTGCCGTCGGAGTCCGCCGATCCGCAGGCGGTAGGGTCCGCAGCCAAGGGCGACACCACTTCCCGGGAGAGCAGCGATGGGCGAGCAGACGACGGGTGACATCGCGATCGCCGCGGAGCCGGCCGAGATCATGGCCGTGATCGCGGACTTCGAGGCCTATCCGGAGTGGGCCACCGGCGTCAAGGAGACCGAGGTCGTCGCCGACGGGGCCGGCGGGCGGGCCGAGCAGGTACGGTTCGTGCTCGATGCCACGCCGATCCGCGACGAGTACGTGCTCGCCTACGACTGGAACGGCGACGAGTCGGTGACCTGGACGCTCGCCGAGGGCCGGATGATCAAGGCGATGGACGGGGCCTACCTGCTCGAGGACAACGGCGACGGCACGACCCAGGTGACGTACAAACTGGCTGTGGACGTCGCGATCCCGCTGATCGGGCTGCTCAAGCGCAAGGCGGAGAAGGTCATCATCGACACCGCCCTGAAGGGCCTCAAGAAGCGCGTCGAATCCGCCTGACCAGCCCCCTCTCCAACGATCCGTCACTCGGACACACGCCATCCGTCACTCCGACAGTGACCATCCGTCACTTAGGTCCTGCCCCAGTGACGGATGGTCACTGTCTGAGTGACGGATCGTGGGACCTACTAGTCTCCGGCGTGTGCGCGTGCTCCTTTTCACCGGCAAGGGCGGGGTCGGCAAGACCACTGCGGCGGCCGGGAGCGCGATCCGGGCCGGCCGCAGCGGGCTGCGAACCCTCGTGGTCTCGACCGACGCTGCCCACTCGCTCGCGGACGCCTTCGACCAGCCGATCGGACCGGAGCCGACCGCCGTCGGCGACCAGGTCTGGGTGCAGCAGGTCGACACCCAGCGCCGGTTCGAACGGTCCTGGGCCGATCTCCAGGGTTACCTGCTGTCGGTCCTCGACGCGAGCGGGGTCGACCCGATCGCGGCGGAGGAGCTGACCGTCCTCCCGGGCGCCGACGAGGTGCTCGCCCTGCTCGAGGTGCGCGACCAGGTCGCCACGGGGGAGTGGGACGTGGTCATCGTCGACTGCGCGCCGACCGCCGAAACGCTGCGGCTGCTGGCGCTCCCCGAGGCGCTGTCGTGGTACGTCGAGCGGGTCTTCCCGGTCGAGCGCCGGGTGATCAAGGCACTGCGGCCGATGCTGGCCCGGGTCGCCGGCGTCCCGATGCCGCACGACTCGGTCTTCGACGCCGTGGAGCGGCTGCATCGCGATCTAGGTGAGGTACGCGACCTGCTCACCGGCCCGGACGCGTCGGTACGGCTGGTGCTGACGCCCGAGTCGGTCGTCGTCGCCGAGGCCCGTCGGGCGTTCACGAGCCTGTCCCTCTACGGCTACCGGGTCGACGGCGTCGTCGCGAACCGGATCTTTCCGGCCGCGGAGTCCGATCCGTGGCGAGGCCAGTGGGTCGTCGCGCAGCAGGAGGTGCTCGCCGAGGTCGAACGGTCGTTCGCACCGTTGCCGATCTGGCGCTCGGCCTACCGGGCACACGAGCCGGTGGGCGATGCGGAGCTGGCCGCGTTCGGAGCCGAGCTCTACGGCGACGACGACGCCTTCGCACCGGTCGTGGGCGACGGACCGGTCCGGGTGGAGCGAAAGGGGGACGATGTACGCATGAGCCTGGCGCTGCCGTTCGCGGATCGCCCCGACGTGGATCTGGTACGCCGCGGCCGCGATCTCGTCGTCACGGTGGGGTCGTACCGCCGAGTCATCGCGCTACCAACTCTGATGCAGCGCTGCAGCGTCGAAGGTGCCCGGCTGGACGACGGCTGGCTGCGGATCCGATTCCGTCACGAACGCGAAGCGACCGACACCGCGTCGGTCGCGGCGGGGGGAGTGGAGTCACGATGACCGAGGAAGGCCGCCCGAAGGACGAGGGCGAAAGCACCGGCGACATCGGCAGCCTCGGCGAGGAAGCCGCCCGGCTGTTCGCCGCCGCCACCGACTGGGCCCGCCAGCACACCGGTGACACCGCCGGCACGACCGGTCAGACCGCGACCGGCCCCGGTGACTGGCTGGGTCACGAGCACATCGCCACGGGAGCACCCGAGTGTCGCTGGTGCCCGGTCTGCCAGGCGATCAGCCTGCTCCGAACGACCAGCCCGGACCTCAAGGAGCACGTGGCGTCGCTGGTCGTCGTCGCGCGGCAGGTTCTCGACTCGGTCGCCGAGACGGTCGGCGAGCCCGGATCGAACGCCAAGCCGCGACCGGAGCCGAAGCCGGACGTGGAGCGCATCGACCTGTCGGAGGACGACCCGTGGGACTGACGGTCGGGGTCGACGTCGGGGGTACGAAGATCGCTGCCGGTGTCGTAGACGACGCCGGAACGATCCTGGTCGAGGAGACCGAGCCCACGCCCGCGGCCGACCCGAATGCTCTTGCCAACGCGATCGCCGACCTGGTCACGAGGCTGCGCGGATCGCACCAGATCGAGGCCGTGGGGATCGGAGCGGCCGGCTTCGTCGACGCAAAGCGGTCGTCGGTGCTCTTCGCGCCGAACATCAACTGGACCGACGAGCCGCTCGCCGCTGACGTGAGCTCTTTGGTCGGGCTCCCGGTGGTCGTCGAGAACGACGCGAACGCGGCGGCCTGGGCCGAGTTCCAGTTCGGCGCCGGCAAGGACGTCGACGACCTGCTCATGATCGCCGTCGGCACCGGCATCGGCGGTGGCTACGTGACCGAGAACCGGCTCTATCGCGGTGCCTTCGGGATCGCCGGCGAGGTCGGTCATATGCGGGTCGTTCCCAGCGGGATCAGGTGCGGCTGCGGGCGCTACGGCTGTTGGGAGCAGTACGCCAGCGGCCGCGCTCTCGTACGCGAGGCGAAGGACCAGATCGCCACGGGGCTTCCGGAGGCGGCCGCACTCGCGGCGCTGGCCGGGCCCGACGGCGACGGGCTGACCGGACAGATGGTCACCGCCGAGGCCAATGCCGGCGATCCGCTTGCTCGCGAGCTGCTCGCCGACGTCGGCCGCTGGCTCGGCGCGGGCATCGCGACCCTGGTCGCCGTGCTCGACCCGGCTGTCGTGGTGCTGGGCGGTGGCGTCGGCGAGGCCGGCGACCTGGTGATGGAGCCGACCCGCCGATCCTTCGCCCGGACCCTCCCGGCGGCGGAGCACCGGCCGCATCCCGAGCTGCGCGGCACGTCGCTGGGCAACCGGGCCGGGATGATCGGAGCAGCCGACCTGGCAAGGACGCCATGACGTCGGGCCTAGGGCATCCGCCGCGGCCACGAACCGGCGTGCTGGCTCGGCTCGCGATCGGGATCGACATCGGCGGCACCAAGGTCGCGGCCGGCATCGTCGACGAGACCGGCCAGGTGCTGGACCGGCTGCGCCGCGAGACGCCGACGACCAGCCCGGAGGCGGTCGAGGACACCATCGCCGAGGTGGTGACCGAGCTTCGGCACCACCATCGACAGCGGATCTGGGGCGTCGGCATCGGGGCCGCAGGCTTCGTCGACGCCGACCGGGCGACCGTACTCTTCGCGCCGCATCTGGCCTGGCGGCGCGAGCCGCTGCGGGAGGCGATCCGGCGTCGCACCGGGCTCCGGGTCGTCGTCGAGAACGACGCGAACGCGGCCGCGTGGGCCGAGTGGCGGTTCGGCGCGGCGCAGGGCGAGGACGACCTGATCTGCATCAACCTCGGCACCGGCATCGGTGGCGGGATGCTGTTCAACGGCATGCTGCATCGCGGCCGGTTCGGCATCGCGGGGGAGTTCGGCCACATGCAGGTGGTCCCGGGCGGGCATCGCTGCGAGTGTGGCAATCGGGGCTGTTGGGAGCAGTACGCCAGCGGCAACGCCCTGGTCCGCGAGGCACGCGAACTCGCCAACGCCAACTCACCGGTGATCCATCCGCTCCTGGATCGGGCTGGTGGCGACCCCCGGGCTATCACCGGTCCACTCGTCACAGCGGCGGCTCAGGCCGGCGACCCGGCCGCGATCGAGCTGCTCACCGAGGTCGGCCAGTGGCTCGGTGTCGGCATCGCCTCGCTGGCCGCCGCCTTCGACCCAGGGATCTTCATCGTCGGCGGGGGAGTGTCCGACGCCGGCGATCTGCTGATCGGACCGGCGCGAGAGTCGTTCCGCAAGACGCTGACCGGGCGCGGCTTCCGTCCGGAGGCGCGGATCGTCCGCACCGCACTGGGCAACGAGGCCGGCATGATCGGCGCGGCTGACCTGGCCCGGGTCGAGCGGCGGCGTCGCCGTCGCGGCACCCGCTCGCGTTCTCGCGCCCGCGGTCGCACTCGCGCAGGCGGTCGGCCCGTGCTCGGCGTCGTTGGCGGCACCGAGCGACCCGGCTTGCGCAGACCTCCCCGCTGAGCGTGACACATCTGCGGCTGGATGGGCTGGATCGCCGCAGAAACGTCACGCCCAGCGGGGAGGTCAGCGGTCGACCAGCGTGACCTCGAAGGAGTAGCGCTCCGGTCGATAGACGTGCGTGCCGTACTCCACGGCCCGCCCGGTCGAGTCGAAGGCCGTGCGGGTCATCGTGAGCAACGGGCTGCCGCGACGCTCGCCGAGCAGTCGGGCCTCGCGGGCCTCGGCGCGCCGGGCACCGATCTGCTGGTTGGCGACGCGGAGCTGGACCCCGGCCTGCCGCAGGCACTCGTAGAGGCCGGACTCCTCGAGGTCGACCGCGTCGAGGTCGAGTACGTCGATCGGCAGGTGGTTGTGGAGCAACGCGAGCGGCTCGTCGCCGACGAACCGTAGCCGCTCCAGGCTCCACACCACCGAACCGCTCGGGATCCGCAGCTCTTGCGCGATCGGCTCGTCGGACTCCACCCGCCGGCACGACAGCACCTCGGTGTGCGGGCTCTGTCCGGCGCGCTGCAGGTCGTCGTGGAGGCTGGTGAGCTCGACCGGGCGTCGGATCTGGCCGTGGACGACCTGGGTGCCGACGCCGCGCTTGCGGACCAGGAGACCCTTGTCGACGAGCAGCTGGATCGCCTGCCGCATGGTGGGCCGGGACACGCCCAGCTCGCTGGCCAGCGCGACCTCGTTGGCGATCCGGTCGCCCGGTGCCAACTCGCCGTCGACGATCGCCTGCTCGAGTTGCTCGGCGACCTGGAAGTAGAGCGGGACCGGGCTGGATCGGTTGATCACGATCGAGGGACTCTGGCCCATCCGGCCTCCTCTGCTGCGATCAGCGTATCCCGAATATGTCGCGACGTCAGTATGTCATGACAAATTGTTGACACTACGATGCCGCCCAGACAGACTCGAAGCATGGTGATCCGGAGTCGTGCGCTTTTGCGCGCCAGGTGTTGGTCTGAGGACTGCTCCACCAACGACAAGAGCGCAAAATCGTGGCGCGGCTCGGGACGTACGCGATGAAGCGCAGTCAGATCGCAGCGGCGCCGATCTCGTGGGGCGTCTCCGAGGTACCGGGCTGGGGCCATCAGCTGTCAGTGGATCGCGTGCTCGACGAGATCCGGGCGCTTGGCATCTCGGCGACCGAGTTCGGACCGGAGGGGTTCCTAGCGGCCGACCCGGCGTCCAAGGCCGATCAGCTCTGGGTGCGCGGACTGCGGGCGGTCGGCGGCTTCCTCCCGGTCGTGCTGCACGATCCCGATCAAGACCCGATGCGCCGCGTCGAGCAGTACCTCTACGACTGCGACGGCACCGGCGCCGGTGCGGTCGTCCTGGCCGCGGACACCGGCGTGGCGGGTTACGACCAGCGCCCGTTCCTCGACGAGATCGGCTGGAAGACGCTGCTCCAGAACCTCGACCGGATCGACGAGGCCACCCGGTCTCGCGGCATCGTGGCGAGCCTGCATCCGCACATCGGCACGATGATCGAGCGACAGGGCGAGGTCCAACGACTGCTCGTCAGCAGCCGGATCGGCCTCTGCGTCGACACCGGACATCTACTGGCCGGCGGCACCGACCCGGTCGCGCTGACCCGCTCGTACGTCAAACGCGTCGTCCACGTGCACCTCAAGGACGTCGACGGCCCGCTCGCCGCCGAGGTCGCCGACGGCCGGCTGCCGTTCGGTGACGCCGTCCGCAACGGTCTGTTCCGACCGCTCGGCCAGGGCACGGTCGACATCGCGGCGATGATCGAGGTGCTGGAGGCGCGGGGCTACGACGGCTGGTACGTCCTCGAGCAGGACGTCATGCTCGACGGCGAGCCGTCGGACGAGGGTCCGGTCGCGAACGTACGGGCCAGCCTCGACTACCTCGAGAGGTTCGTGACATGACCGAGCCGTACGAGGTTCTGACCATGGGGCGGATCGGCGTGGACGTCTATCCGCTCCAGATCGGTGTCGGACTCGAGTCGGTCGAGACGTTCGGCAAGTACCTCGGGGGCAGCCCCACCAATGTCGCGGTCGCGGCGGCCCGCTACGGCCGGCGGTCGGCGGTGATCACGCGAACCGGCGACGACCCGTTCGGGCGCTACATCCACACCGCGCTGCAAGGGTTCGGCGTAGCGGACCGTTTCGTCACCGCCGTCGACGGACTGCCGACGCCGGTCACGTTCTGCGAGATCTTCCCTCCGGACGACTTCCCGCTGTACTTCTACCGGCAGCCGAAGGCCCCGGACCTGGAGATCCGGGTCGACGAGCTCGATCTGGACGCGATCCGGAGCGCCGACGCCTTCTGGGTCACCGGCACCGGACTCTCCGCCGAGCCGAGCCGTACCGCAACGATGGCGGCGCTGGAGGCCAGGGGCCGACGGGGCATCACGGTGCTGGATCTCGACTATCGGCCGATGTTCTGGCCCGACGCGGCGACGGCGCATCAGGCGATCGCGGCCGCGCTGCCGCACGTCACGGTCGCCGTTGGGAATCTGGACGAGTGCGAGGTCGCCGTCGGTGAACGCGACCCGCGCGCCGCGGCGAAGGCGATTCGCGCCACCGGCGTCGAGCTCGCCGTGGTGAAGCAGGGACCCGCCGGTGTCCTCGGCGACGACGGCACCACTGCCGTGGTCGTGCCGCCGGTCACGATCGAGGTCGTCAACGGACTCGGCGCCGGCGATGCCTTCGGTGGCGCCCTCTGTCACGGTCTGCTGGCCGGATGGGACATCGAGCGCACCCTGCGGTTCGGCAACGCCGCCGGCGCCATTGTGGCGTCCCGACTCGCCTGCGCGGACGCGATGCCGACCGCCGACGAGGTCGACGCACTCCTCGAGGCGCGAGCATGAACGAAAACGCGCTGGCCGGCCTCCTCGAGGTCCGGTCCCGGTCGCCCTACCGGATCGCGGAGGCGGCCGCCCAGCGCACGCGTCCGGCCGATCTGACCGGGCAGACCGGCCGACTGCTGCTGGTGGCGGCGGATCATCCGGCGCGTGGCGCGTTGGGGGCCGGCGACCGGCCGATGGCGATGGCCGACCGGATGGACATGCTGCGGCGGCTGGTGATCGCGCTCGGCCGGCCCGGAGTCGACGGTGTCCTCGGCACCGCCGACGTGCTCGAGGACCTTCTGCTGCTCGGCGCCCTGGAGTCCAAGGTGGTCATCGGGTCGATGAACCGTGGCGGCCTGGCCGGAACCGTCTTCGAGCTCGACGACCGGTTCACCGGCTACCGCACCGACGCGATTCGGGCGATGGGCTGGCAGGGCGGCAAGATGCTGGCCCGGATCGACCCTGAGGACCCGGCGACGGTGACGACGCTTGAGTCGTGTGCCCGGGCGGTCGACGAGCTGGCGTCGCATCGGCTGATGGCGATGGTAGAGACATTCATCGCGAACCGGGTCGACGGCCGGGTGCGCAACGTACTCACGTCGGAGGCGGTGATCCGCTCGTCGGCGGTGGCGGCCGGTCTGGGGTCCACATCGGCCTACACCTGGCTCAAGTTGCCGGTGGTCGACGACATGGAGACCGTGCTCGCGGCCACGACGCTGCCGGTTTTACTGCTCGGTGGTGAGGTGGCCGCCGACCAGGGACAACAGCTTGCCGAATGGCGCAAGGCGCTTGCGGTGCCGTCGGTGCGTGGCATGGTGGCAGGACGTGCGTTGCTGTATCCGCCGGACGACGATGTCGCGGCTGCGGTCGACGCCACCGTGGGACTGTTGTGACATGACGAGCGAGTACTTTCTGCCGCGCGGCAGCACGGGGGAGCCTCCGTACGCGGTGCACCTGACGCCGGAGCACGCCGGGTGGGGCTACTCGGGGCTGTCGGTCGTCGAGCTGGCGCCCGGCGAGTCCGTCGCGGTCGACACCGGCGAGGCCGAATGCCTGGTGCTGCCGCTGGCCGGCGGCTGCGAGGTCAGCGTGCGCAGCGAGGTGGTCGGCCTCGACGGCCGGGCGTCGGTCTTCTCCGGTCCTAGCGACTTCGCGTACGTACCGCGCGAATCGGTCGTCTCGATACGCAGCGCCGGTGGCGGTCGGTTCGCGCTGCCGAGCTCGGAGTGCGAGCGCCGGCTGCCGTTCCGCTACGGGCCGGTGCAGAAGGTGCCGATCGAGCTGCGCGGCGCCGGGCGGGCGAGTCGCCAGGTGCACAACTTCGCCACGCCGGAGGCCTTCGACGCCGACAAGCTGATCGCCTGCGAGGTGATCACGCCGGCCGGCAACTGGTCGTCGTATCCGCCACACAAGCACGACGAGGACCACCCCGACGAGAGCGTGCTCGAGGAGATCTACTACTTCGAGATCGCCGACGGGCCGGGCGAGCCCGGGATCGGCTACCAGCGCGTCTACGGCCACCCGGGCCACGAGATCGACCTGCTCGCCGAGGTGCACTCCGGCGACGTCGTACTGATCCCACATGGCTGGCACGGACCGTCGATGGCGGTGCCCGGCTACGACATGTACTACCTCAACGTGATGGCCGGACCCGGTGCCGAACGCGCCTGGCGGATCTGCGACGACCCCGCGCACGGCTGGATCCGGGACACCTGGGCCGACGAGGAGATCGACCCGCGCCTGCCGTACGGCCCGGAGGGAGACCGCGGATGACCATGCAACTCACCGTCGCGCAGGCACTGGTGCGATTCCTGGAGCAGCAGTACGTCGAGCGCGACGGCGATCGGCATCGGTTCTTCGCCGGCTGCTTCGGGATCTTCGGTCACGGCAACGTCGCGGGCATCGGCGAGGCGTTGCTGGAGGCGACCGAGCGGGACGGCGGACTGTCGTACCACCAGGCCCGCAACGAGCAGGCGATGGTCCACACGGCGGTCGGCTACGCGCGGGCGAAGGACCGGCTGCAGACGTTCGCCTGCACCGCCTCGATCGGCCCGGGCGCGACCAACATGGTCACCGGCGCGGCCCTGGCAACGGTGAACCGGATCCCGGTGCTGTTGCTCCCAGGCGACGTCTTCGCGACTCGGACCGCCAATCCGGTCCTGCAGGAGCTGGAATACCCGGCCAGTCTGGACGTCTCGGTCAACGACGCCTTCCGGCCGGTGTCGCGCTACTGGGATCGGATCAACCGGCCCGAGCAACTGCCGTCGGCGTTGCTGGCCGCGATGCGGGTGCTCACCGACCCGGCCGAGACCGGCGCCGTGACGCTCGCGCTGCCGCAGGATGTGCAGGCCCAGGCGCATGACTGGCCGGAGGAGCTGTTCGCGTCGCGTACCTGGCGGATCGCCCGGCCGGTTCCGGAGCCCGCGGCTCTCGCCGACGCGGCCGAGCTGATCCGGTCGGCGCGTCGGCCGCTGATCGTCGCGGGCGGTGGCGTGATCTACTCCGACGCGAGTCAGGCGCTCGACCACTTCGCCTCTGCCACCGGCATCCCGGTCGCGGAAACCCACGCCGGCAAGGGATCCCTGCCCTACGACCATCCGCATGCGGTCGGTGCGATCGGCGCCACCGGCACGACGGCCGCTGATCAGCTGGCCGAGCGGGCCGACCTGGTGATCGGGATCGGCACCCGCTACAGCGACTTCACGACGGCGTCGCGGACCGTGTTCGCCGCCGAGAACGTACGGTTCGTCAACCTCAACGTCGCGGCGTTCGACGCGTACAAGCTGTCGGCGCTACCGCTGGTCGCCGACGCCCGCGAGGGACTGCGCGCCCTCGAGGGTGCGGTCGGCGACTACACCGTCGACCAGGCGTACCGCGAGGAGACCGTCCGGCTCGCGGAGGAGTGGGACCGGATCGTGCAACAGGCCTACGACGAGCGCCATCGGCCGCTGCCGGCGCAGGCCGAGGTGATCGGGGTCGTGAACCAGACGTCGCGGCCGCAGGACGTACTGGTGTGCGCGGCCGGCTCGATGCCCGGCGACATGCACAAGCTGTGGCGGACGAGGGAGCGCAAGGGCTACCACGTGGAGTACGGCTACTCCTGCATGGGTTACGAGATCGCCGGCGGCCTCGGCGTCAAGCTGGCCGCGATCGACTCCGACGAGGACCGCGAGGTCCACGTCCTGGTCGGCGACGGCTCCTACCTGATGATGAGCAGCGAGCTCGTCACCGCCGTCGCCGAGGGCGTCAAGCTCATCGTGGTGCTCGTCCAGAATCACGGGTTCCAGTCCATCGGCGCCCTGTCGGAGTCGCTCGGCTCGCAACGCTTCGGCACCGCCTATCGCTATCGGACCGAGTCCGGCTTCGACGGCGACCGGCTGCCGGTCGATCTGGCCGCCAATGCGGCGAGCCTCGGCGCCGACGTGATCTCGGTCGGCACCATCGAGGAGCTGTCCGAGGCGCTCGACAAGGCCCGCGCATCGACCCGTACCACCGTGGTGCATGTGGAGACCGACCCGATGGTGTCCGCGCCGGACAGTCCCGCGTGGTGGGATGTCCCGGTGGCCGAGGTCGCGACCGTCGACTCGACGAGAGAGGCTCGTGCCGAGTACGAGAAACACAAGCAGCGCCAGCGGCACCATCTTGATCCGTCGGCGAGGGAGTAGGACGTCATGAGGACCATCGAGCACTGGATCGGCGGCAAGTCGGTGTCCGGCGAGTCACCGCGATACGGCGAGGTCTTCGACCCGGCCGCGGGGGCTCCGCAGGCGCGGGTCGTCTTGGGTACGCCGGACGACGTCGACGCGGCGGTCAACGCGGCCTGCGAGGCCTTCGGGTCGTGGGGCCAGACCTCGGTGACGGCTCGGGCGCGCATCATGTTCGCCTTCCGTGAGCTGCTGGAGCTGGCCGAGGACGACCTGGCCAAGCTGATCTCGTCCGAGCACGGCAAGACCCTCGACGATGCCCGTGGTGAGGTCGTACGCGGACGCGAGGTCGTGGAGTTCGTCTGCGGCATCCCGCAGCTGCTCAAGGGGGAGTACTCCGACCAGGTGTCCACCGGCGTCGACTCCCACTCGTTCCGGCAGCCGCTCGGGGTCGTCGCCGGGATCACCCCGTTCAACTTCCCGATCATGGTGCCGCTGTGGATGCACCCGGTCGCGATCGCCTGCGGCAACACGTTCTTGCTGAAGCCGAGCGAGCGCGATCCGGGCGTCTCGGAGCTCGTGGCGCAGCTCTACGTCGACGCCGGGCTGCCCGATGGCGTCTTCAACGTCGTCCACGGCGACAAGGTCGCGGTCGACGCGATCCTCGACCATCCCGGCATCGACGCGGTGTCGTTCGTCGGGTCGACCCCGATCGCGCGCTATGTCCACGACCGGGCGGCGGCGACCGGCAAGCGGGTGCAGGCCCTCGGCGGCGCGAAGAACCACGCGGTCGTGATGCCCGATGCCGATCTCGACTTCGCGGCGGACCATCTGGTCGCGGCCGGCTACGGCTCGGCCGGCCAGCGCTGCATGGCGATCTCGGCGGTCGTCGCGGTCGGTCAGGCCGCCGATCCACTGATCGACAAGGTCGCGCAACGTACTCGCGAGGTGCGGGTCGGTGCTGGCCTCGATCCGGACTCACAGATGGGGCCCGTGGTCACGTCGGCCGCCAGGGACCGGATCCTCGGCTACATCGGCGACGGGGAGACGGCCGGTGCCGAGGTGGTCGTCGACGGCCGCGGACTCACCGTCGACGGACACGCCGACGGCTTCTTCGTCGGACCGACCCTGCTCGACAAGGTGACCCCGGAGATGAACGTCTATACCGACGAGATCTTCGGGCCGGTCCTGGTCGTGCTGCGGGTGCCGACCCTGGACGCCGCGTTGGAGCTGGTCAACGCCAATCCGTACGGCAACGGCACGGCGGTGTTCACCAACTCGGGTGAGGTGGCGCGGCGATTCCAGCGCGACGTCACGGTGGGCATGATCGGCGTCAACGTGCCGATCCCGGTGCCGATGGCGTTCCACTCCTTCGGCGGCTGGAAGGACTCGATGTTCGGCGACCACCACATCCACGGACCCGAAGGCGTCCGGTTCTACACCCGCGCCAAGGTCGTTACCAGCCGATGGCCGCACGTCAGCGAGGACACCCTCGCGCAGTTCAACTTCCCCACCGCCCGGTGAGCGTGGGGACGTGAGCGAAGCCGTCGCCTTCGGAGTCGGCGTCGTCGGCTTCGGCTGGATAGGACAGGTGCACGCGCGCGCCTACTCACGCGTGCGTCAGCACTATCCCGACCTGGCCCTGCGACCGCGGCTCGTGGCGGTGGCCGACCCGGCCGACGACGGGCGCCTGGACGAAGCCGTGGACGCGTACGGCTTCGACGTCTCGGGTCCGGACTGGCGCGACGTCATCTCGCGTGACGATGTCGATGCGGTCAGCGTCACGGGTCCCAACTTCATCCATCGGGAGGTGGCGGTGGCGGCCGCCGAGGCGGGCAAGCACGTCTGGGTCGAGAAGCCGGTCGGCCGCGACGTCGGCGAGGCCCGGGCAGTGGCGGCCGCCGTCCACGCGTCGGGTGTGCAGTCGGCCGTCGGCTTCAACTACCGCAACGCCCCGGCGGTCGAGCGAGCCCGAGAGCTGATCGACGAGGGTCGGTTGGGCCGGATCGAGCAGGTCGACATCCGGCTGCTGGCCGACTACGCGGCCCATCCGGCCGGCGGGCTGTCCTGGCGGTTCGAGACCGCACGGGCCGGCTCTGGCGTCCTCGGCGACCTCGTCTGCCACGGCGTCGACCTGGCGAGGTACGTCGTGGGCGACATCGCCGATCTGGTCAGCGATACGGCGATCTTCATCGCGGAGCGCCCCCGCGTGATAGGTGCGGCGTCGCACTTCGCCCGGGCCGAGGGCGGCGAGCTGGCGCCGGTGGAGAACGAGGACTACGCCGGCGCACTGCTCGGCTTCGCCAACGGAGCGAGGGGCACGTTGGTCGCCAGCCGGGTCGCGGTCGGGGAGCAGTGTGCCTACGAGATCGCGGTCCACGGCGAACGCGGCGCGTTGGCCTGGGACTTCCGCCGCCTCGGTGAGCTGCGGCTGTGCCTCGACCAGGACTTCCAGGACGCGGCCTGGCAGACCCAGCTGGTCGGCCCCGGAGTCGGCGAGTTCGGCGCCTTCCAGCCGGGCGCGGGCAACGCGATGGGCTTCGACGATCTCAAGGTGATCGAGGCGGCCCGCTTCCTCCGCTCCGTCGCCGACGGCAGACCGCTGGGCGCGACCATTGACGACGCGGTCGCCGCGGCCGATGTGATCGCGGCGATGCAGACGTCGGCCCGCGACCGGCGCTGGGTGAAGCTGTGAGCCGGCTACGGGTCGGCGTCGTCGGCGCCGGTGCGATGGGCGCGGCCCACGTACGTACGCTGTCGACCTTGGTGTCCGGCGCCGAGGTGACCCGGGTCTACGACCTCGACCCCGATCGGGCCGCCGCCGTGGCCGTGACGGCCGGGGCGTCGCCGGCGCCGTCGGAGTCCGCCGTGATCGAGTCGCCCGACGTCGACGCGGTCGTGATCGCGGCGCCGGACCCACTGCATGCCGAGCTGACGCTGGCCTGTCTCAAGCGCGGCCTGCCGGTGCTGTGCGAGAAGCCGCTGGCCACCAATGCCGAGGACGCCCGGCAGATCCTCGAGGCCGAGGCGGCGACCGGCCGGACACTGGTCCAGGTCGGCTTTATGCGACGGTTCGACCCGGGCTATCTCGGGATGCGGCGGGCGCTGACCGACGGGGACATCGGCGAGCCGAGACTGCTGCACTGCGTACACCGCAACCCGTCGGCCCACCCGACCGCTACGTCCGACGGGATCGTCCGCAACTCGATGGTGCACGAGCTCGATGTCGCTCGCTGGCTGCTCGGCGAGGAGATCGTGTCGATCGAGGTCCGGTCACCGCATCGCGGCGAAGGCCTGGTCGACCCGCAGCTGGCGACCCTTGAGATGGCGTCCGGTGTCCTCGTGAGCATCGAGGTCTTCGTCAACGCGGGCTATGGCTACGACGTCCGAAGCGAGCTGGTCGGCACCGCAGGCACCGTGTCGCTGGAGCCGCCGGTCCTGACCTCGATGCGGCAGGCCGGTCGGGACGCCGAAACGGTGGCGCCGAACTTCGTCGCCCGTTTCGGCGAGGCCTACCGAGCGCAGCTGGCCGCCTGGGTCGACGCCGCGGCGGCCGGTCGGGTCGCCGGCGCCACCGCATGGGACGGCTACGTCGCCGGTCTGGTCGCCGACGCCGGGGTCGCGTCCTTGCGGACCGGCGAGCGGGTGCCGGTCGAGCTGCCCGCCAAGCCCTGACCGCCGGGCTGCGGATCCGTGGGCCGGACGCCGGGGCGGCTCAGTCCGTACGGCGGGAACGGTAGTCGGGTACGAGTTCCGAGGCAAGCTGCTCCAGGAACAGCCCGACGTCGGTCACGATGCCGCGGGCCTGTGACGAGCCGCGGTCGGCCAGCTTGGTCACCGTGGCCGGGTTGATGTCCACGCAGACCAGGGGCACCGAGGCCGGCAGGATGTTGCCGGTCGCGACCGAGTGCAGCATGGTCGCGACCATCAGGCAGAAGCCGACCCCTTGGAGATGTTCCCGCATGGCGCGTTGACCATCGAGGACGTCGGTGTAGACGTCGGGCAGCGGGCCGTCGTCGCGTACCGAGCCGACCAGGACGAAGTCCTTCCCGTGCGCCACCAGCGAGTGCATGATGCCGCCGGTGAGCACGCCCTGCTTGACCGCGTCCGCGATCGAGCCGGCCTTGCGGATCGTGTTGAGGGCGCGGATGTGGTGCTCGTGGCCGTGCTCGACGCCGCGGCCGTGTGCCAGGTCGACGCCGAGCGAGGTTCCGTACAACGCCGACTCGATGTCGTGGGTGGCCAGCGCGTTTCCGGCGAAGAGCACGTCGACGTAGCCGGCCTCGACCATCGCCACCATGGCCGGGGCAGCGCCGGTGTGGACGACGCCCGGGCCGCCGACCCACAGGACCTTCTGGCCGGCCTCCTTGGCCTCGCGCATGCCGTCGGCCACCTGACGTACGAGCACCGCCTGCGGCTTCTCGCTCGACACCACCGACTCCATGAAGCCGAAGGCCTCCTCGCCGCTGATCTCGGCCACAGGGACGCGGACCCGGACGCCGTGGACGCCGCAGACGATCCGCATCCCGGCCTTGACGTCCGACATCGGAATCGTCCGGACGTGGACGTCGGTGCCAGAGCCGTCGACGACCAGGCCGCAGTCCATCTCGGGCTGCGACACGGGCACCCATCGGCCGCCTAGGCGGACCAGCGTCACGAGGTTCGTCGTGGAGTAGAAGTTGTCCGGGAACACCCCGTCCTGCTCGGCGGGCTCGAGCTGCGCCTCCTCCGGATCGGTCGGGTTGACCCCTTTGGTCTGCAGCCGCATGAGCAGCCGCGACATCGACTCCTCGTCCTCAGCAGAGACGTGGATTCGCGCGTACGAGGGGTCGTCGCGACCGTGACCCACGTCGAGCTTCTCGATGACGAAATCGCCGCCGTACTCGCGAATGTCGTCGAGGGCCCGCGACAGGATGCCGGAGTCCATCAGATGGCCGGTGATCTCGACCGTCTCGGTGACCTGCATGTGTCCTCCCTTCGGCAAAGACCGTGCTGACAGGCCGATGGTAGGGGGCACGGTGAGGCGGTCAGACCACGGCGCCGTCGTCGGGATGATCCGGGTCGGGAGGCTCGCGGCTGAGTCGGGCGATCAGGACCACGATGCCGCCGATGAAGCCGACGATCATCGCGATCAGCACCAGCTGAGGGATCACCCAACCGAACAGGGTCGCGAAGACTGCGACGACGACGCTTCCGACGACGCCGAACCAGGCCAGCAGCATCAGCGGATCGAGCCGGGGGAGCGGTGGCGGCGTCGGAGGGACGAAATGACCCTCGTCCTCCCAGGTGGCCTCGGTGTTGAGCGGGTCGGTCGACGAGACGACCAGCCCACCGATCAGCTGCGCCGGCTCCTCGACGTCGGACTCGTACGAATCGGACGCCTCGTCGGTGTCGTCGACGTCCTCGGAGGCAGGCCACGGCCGCTGGGCCGAGACGCCCTCCTTCGGAGGTTCGGGCGGGTCATCGTAACCGGCGACGAGGCGGGCGAACTCAGCGTCGACGTCGTCGGGACGGTCGGTGGACATCGCGCCGCCTCCCTTCGCGCAACCGGTGGTTCGAAATCCCCGAGCTCTCCCAGTTTGCATGGTCGCACGCGTAGAGGCTCGCGGGCGACCGTGGGTATTGTCCCGCGCGGCGCCCGCGCCGGTAGGGTCGGGGACGCGTTGCCGACGGGACGCGAGGAGGTCGACGGTGCTCTACTGGCTGCTCAAGTGGATCTTCATCGGGCCATTGCTCAAGGCCGTCTTCCGTCCCGAGGCCTACGGCGCGGAGTACGTCCCGGACGAGGGCCCGGCGATCCTGGCCTGCAACCACCTGTCGTACACCGACTGGCTGTTCATGCCCTTGGTCATTCCTCGCCGGGTCACCTTCGTGGCGAAGGCTGAGTACTTCGAGAAGGGTCGCGGGCTCAAGGGATGGGGGCAGCGTACGTTCTTCGGCGGCACTGGCCAGGTCCCGATCGACCGGTCCGGCGGCCGGGCCTCGGAGGGGGCGCTGCGAACCGGCCTTCGGATCCTCGACAAGGGCGAGCTGTTCGGGATCTTCCCCGAGGGCACCCGCTCCCACGACGGCCGGCTCTACCGCGGCCGGACCGGCATCGCCCGGCTGGCCCTCGAAGCGAAGGTCCCGGTGATCCCGATCGCCGTGCTCCGCACCGACGAGGTGGCACCGCCGGGCAAGATCTTCAGCAAGCTGGTGCGCCCCGTCATCCGGTTCGGCAAGCCGCTCGATTTCAGCCGGTACGAGGGCATGGAGAGCGACCGCTACATCCTGCGGGCCATCACCGACGAGATCATGTACGAGATCATGCGGCTGTCCGAGCAGGAGTACGTCGACATGTACGCCACGCGGGCCAAGGAGGAGGCGACGCGCGCCGAGAAGGAGGCCAAGCGCGCGGAGAAGGAGGCCGAGAAGGAGTCGGCCGACGACGCCGGCTGACTCACCAGGACGACAGCGGCCGCCGGCAAGCCGCGCCGGAGCAGTCGCGAAGATCATCGAGGATCCGGGCCAATCGCCGCTGCCGGTCGGCATACCTCCGCTCGCCGGCGACGTTGTGGTCCTGCTGCGGATCGCGTCGCATGTTGTAGAGCTCGACGTCGCCGGTGGAGTGTTCGGCGTAGAACATGTCGGGGATGCGGAGCCCGGCCGACCTGATCCAGCTGCTCGGACTGCCGCGTCCGGACTTCGGCACGTAGAGCACCTCGGTGAGCACCGGCCGCCGCCAGCGTGCGCCGCCGTGGCGGGCGGCTCCGAGCAGCGCCTTCCCATCGATCGAGCGGGGCCGGTTCGCCCCGGCTGCGGCCAGGATCGTCGGCGCGAAATCGATGCTGAGGAACGGCGCGTCGCGGACCGCCCGGTGCGGAATCCCAGGCCCCCGGATCAGCAGCGGAGTACGCAGGGCCGGCTCGTACGGCGTCGTCTTGCCCTGCCGCATCCGGTGCTCGCCCTGGTAGTAGCCGTTGTCCGAGGTGAACATGACGACGGTGTTGCGAAGCTCGCCGGTGGCCCGGAGCGCCTTGATCGTGCGGCCGACCTGCTGATCGACCACCCACAGCGACTCGGCCCGCTGCCGGGCGCCCTCGAGCATGGCCTGCTGTTCGCGCCGGTTGATCGCGGTTCGCTGCAGGAACTCCGGCTTGTCCGACACGTTTCGCTCGGTCGGCAGCCCGGCGGCCCGCTGTATCCGGCCGTTGAAATGCCCCCGTGCGCCACGAGTGACGGCCGGCGTCGTGATGTGGGTCAGGCTGCCGTCGTTGCTCCGAACCGGAGGCGGATCGTCCCGCTCGACCGGGCCACCGGAGTGCGGTGCGACATAGGACGCCCACAAGAAGAACGGCTTGCTGGACTGGGCGTACCGGCGGATCATGGCTCGGCTCTGGCGGCCCATCATGTTCGTGGAGTACTCAGCCTGATGACCCTGGAGCCGTCCGTTGACGTTGAGCGTCATGTCGAAGTAGCGGTAGGTCCCGCCGGAGTTCGGACTGCTCTTGCGCAGCCCACCGTCGATCGACCCCCTCCAGTCGGTCCAGCCGGGCGGCACGTAGTGGACCGAGCGGCGACCGTCGAAGGTCGGCATCTTGCCGTAGCCGTTGAGGTACTTGCCGAGGAACAGCGTGTTGTAGCCGGCTCGACGCAGCCAGACCGGCAGCGTCCGGCGGTCGTTGAACGCCTGGAACCCGTACGGATCCCGCGTGGACCACACGCCGTGGTTGTGGGCGTACTGGCCGTCGAGCAACGAGGCGCGCGCCGGACAGCACAGCGGATACGGGGCGAACGAGTTGGCGAACCGGACACCGTGCCCGGCGATCAGCCGGCGCGTCTTGGGCATGTAGCGCAGATCGTCGTCGCGCATGTCGTCGGTCATGATCACGACGACGTTGGGGCGCTTCTGGGCCGCCTGCAACGACTCTGCGGCGGGCCTGGCGGAGGGGCTGCTCGACGCGATCGTCAAGGGGGCCAGGGCGATGGTGGTGACTGCGAGTAGGACGCCGCCCGACCGTCGTCGACTCCAGTACCTCAAGGCTGATCCGCCCCTTTCGCCTCGTGTGATTCGGCCCGATTCACCCGTCCTGTCCCAGGCAAAGTCGCCGCCCATGTTCCACGCAAAAGGGGCGTCGACTCAGGGACCTACGCCGGATTTCGCGCAGGTCTTTCGACGCATTTGTCACCGCGACGGCCGCTCCAGTTGCCCGGGTCCGACCGTTTTCGCAGATCACCCGGCTCAACGGCACTCGGCGCCGGCGCAGTGCCGCAGGTCGCGGAGCGTCCGGGCGAGCCGGCGCTGCTCCCCGGCATAGCTTCCGGTGCCGGCCACGTTGTTCAGCTGGCCGGGATCGACCCGCATGTCGTACAGCTCGACCTCGCCCGACTGGTGCTCGACGTACAGGAAGTTCTCGGTGCGCACGCCCGTCGAGTACGCCCGGCCGGCCGCCGCCTCGGGTGCTGGAACCCGGAGCTTGGTGCCCGTCTCCGAGGCCATCGCGACCGTCTCGCGCGGGCCGCTCTCGGTGAGCACCGGCCGACCCCAGCCGCCGCACCCGTTTCGAGCGACACCGAGCCGGCCCTGGCCGTCGATCGACCCGGGCTGACTCGCCCCGGCCGCCTGCAGGATCGTGGGCGCGAAGTCGATGCTGAGGAACGGCGCCGGTCTGGTGACGCCGGCCGGGATGCCCGGTCCACGCATGACCAGCGGCGTGCGGAGCGACGGCTCGTACGGCAGTGTCTTGCCCTGCCGCATTCGATGCTCGCCCTGGAAGTAGCCGTTGTCGGAGGTCAGCATCACGATCGTGTTGTCGAGCTCGCCGGTGTCGCGAAGCGCCGCGATGGTCGAGGCGACCTCGGCATCCAGCACCGCGAGCGACTCGGCGCGCTGGCGAGCGGCCTCCAGCATCGCCTGGCGCTCCGCCTTGTTGATCTGCGGCAGCGTCCGGATGAAGGTCGGCTTGTCCGAGACATCACGCTCGGTGGGGAGCCCCAGCGGCCTGGCGAGCTCGGCGTCGAACCGGCCCCGAACCGAGTCTGGCACCGCCGGCGTCACGATCTGGGTGGTCTTCCCGTCGTTGCGCTGCACCTCGCGCGGATCGTCGGCCTCCCGTGGTCCGCCGTGGTGCGGTGCGAGGTACGACGCCCAGAGGAAGAACGGGTCGTTGGAGCCGGCGTACGACTGGATGAGCTCGACGCTCTGGTCGCCGAGCATCCGGGTCGAGTACTCACCCTGGTGCGGCTCAAGGGTGCCGTTGACGTTGAGCGTCATGTCGAAGTAGCGGTAGGTGCCGCCGTCCATCGGGTCGCCGGCCGCCACCCCGCCGTCGATCGAGCCGCGCCAGTCGGTCCAGCCGGGCGGCACGTACGTGACCGAGGAGGTGCCGTCGCGCAGCGGCTGCTTGCCGTACCCGTTGAGGTACTAGCCGAGGAACAGCGTGTTGTAGCCGGCCGCCTGGAGCCAGACCGGCAGGGTGCTGGAGTCGTCGAGCGATGGAAACCCGTACGGCTCCCGATGGCTCCACACGTGGTGGTTGTGGGTGTACTGCCCGGTGAGGAAGGACGCCCGGGCCGGACAGCACAGCGGGTACGGCGCGAAGGAGTTGCTGAATCGAGCCCCCTGCCCGGCGATCAGCCGTCGGGTCTGGGGCATCCAGCGCAGGTCGTCCTTGCGCATGTCGTCGGCCATGATCACGACGACGTTCGGCCGGCCCGCCGGAGCCGCCGAGTCCGGAGAGCGCACCACCGACTGGGTCGCGGTCGTGGTGAGTAGGCCGCCGGCGACGACGAGCACCAGCGGGAGTACGAGACGTCGGGCAAGCTGCATCCGACGGGGCAGTTGAGTCATGGCTGTCCCTCGAGAGGCGGTAGATCTCTTGACTTGTTTCGCTTCGTGCAAGAGCCGCCCGAATCGGCAAGCCATGGTTTATACACGGACGCCGAGATCGCCGCAACGGATGCAGGTCAGGGCAGGCAACGGATCGGCGAACGTTCGGTGTCCACGGTGTGGAGGTCTCTACCGGGTCCGATCACAGACGTGCTTGGCTTGAGCCGTTCAATGGCGAACGCCGTGATGTCAGTCGGTATCGCAAATCCGCAGGGCGAAGGAGACTCTGGTGCGCGTAGGAGTGCTGACCGGCGGCGGCGACTGCCCCGGTCTCAACGCGGTGATCCGGGCTGTCGTACGCAAGGGCGTGTCGGCGTACGAGATGGAGTTCGTCGGATTTCGCGACGGCTGGCGTGGGCCGCTGCAGAACGACACGCTCAAGCTCGACATCCCCGAGGTGCGGGGCATCCTCCCGCGCGGCGGCACCATCCTCGGATCGTCGCGGACCAACCCGTTCGCGATCGAGGACGGTGTCGAGCGGATCAAGGACAACCTGGCGACGAACGGTCTCGACGCGCTGATCGCGATCGGCGGCGAGGACACGCTCGGTGTCGCGACCAAGCTGGCCGACCTCGGCGTCGCGGTCGTCGGGGTGCCGAAGACGATCGACAACGACCTGTCCGGCACCGACTTCACGTTCGGCTTCGACACCGCGGTCAACGTGGCCATGGAGGCGATCGACCGGCTGCACACCACGGCCGAGTCGCATCATCGCGTCCTCGTCGTCGAGGTGATGGGCCGCAATGCGGGCTGGATCGCGCTGCACAGCGGACTGGCCGGCGGCGCCAACATCATCTTGATCCCGGAGCAGCCGTTCGACATCGAGAAGGTGTGCGCACAGGTCGACAGCCGGTTCGCCACCCGCTACTCCCCGATCATCGTGGTCTCCGAGGGAGCCGCCCCGAAGGACGGCTCGACCTCGCTGGTCGAGAGTGACGTCGACCAGTTCGGCCACGAACGGCTCGGTGGCGTCGGCGACCGGCTGGCCAAGGAGATCGAGGCCCGGACCGGCAAGGAGGCACGGGCAGTCGTCCTCGGCCACATCCAGCGCGGCGGTACGCCGACCGCGTTCGACCGCTGGCTCGCGACCCGGTTCGGACTCCACGCGGTGACCGCGGTCCACGACGGCGACTTCGGCAAGATGATGGCGCTACGCGGCACCGAGATCGTCCGGGTCCCGCTGATCGAGGGCACCGGCCAGGTCAAGCTCGTCACTCCGGAGCTCTACGCCGAGGCAGACGTCCTGTTCGGCTGACGTACGAGGGGCGGACGCCTCGGGGTGGGTGGTGCCGGTCCCCGTACTCTGGTCGGGTGACTTCGATCCCGGACCTCTCCGATCTGCGTGCGCTACGACCCGCCCAGCAGCCGGACTGGCCCGACCTGTCCGAGCGGGACGCCGTCGTCGAGCGGCTGCGCAGGCTGCCGCCGCTGGTGTTCGCGGGGGAGTGCGACGTGCTGCGTAACCGGCTGGGCCGGGTCGCTCGCGGCGAGGCATTCCTCCTCCAGGGCGGCGACTGCGCCGAGACATTCGCGGGTGTGAGCGCCGACAACGTGCGCAACAAGCTCCAGGTGCTGCTGTCGATGGCAGTGGTGCTGACCTACGCGGCCAGCGTCCCGATCGTCAAGGTCGGCCGGCTCGCCGGTCAGTACGCGAAGCCGCGGTCGTCCGACACCGAGACCCGCGACGGCGTGACGCTGCCGGCCTACCGCGGCGACGCCGTCAACGGCTACGACTTCACCGCGGAGTCCCGGGCACACGACCCGAACCGGCTCGTCGACGTCTACAACGCCTCGGCCGCGACCCTCAACCTCACCCGCGCCTTCGTCACCGGCGGCTACGCCGACCTGCGTCAGGTGCACGCCTGGAACACCGACTTCGTGCGGACCAGCCGGGTCGGCAAGCGCTACGAGGCGGTCGCCGCCGAGATCGACCGCGCGCTGGCCTTCATGGACGCGTGCGGAGTCACCCCGGAGGAGTTCCACACCGTCGACTTCTTCGCCTCGCACGAGGGGCTGATCCTCGAGTACGAGCACGCGCTGACCCGGATCGACTCGCGCACCGGCACGCCGTACGACGTCTCCGGCCACTTCATCTGGATCGGCGAACGTACCCGGCAGATCGACGGCGCCCACGTCGAGCTGCTGTCGAAGGTGCGCAACCCGATCGGCGTCAAGCTCGGCCCGTCGACGACCCCGGACGACGCGATCGCGCTGGCCGAGCGGCTCGACCCGGATCGGGAGTCGGGCCGCCTGACCTTCATCACGCGCCTCGGCGCCGGCAAGGTCCGCGACGTGCTGCCGGAGCTGGTCGAGAAGGTGACCGCGGCCGGGATCCAGGTCGCCTGGGTCAGCGACCCCATGCACGGCAACACCTACGAGGCGGCCAACGGCTACAAGACCCGCAACTTCGACGACGTGATCGACGAGGCGCGTGGCTTCTTCGAGGTGCATCGGGTGCTCGGCACCTGGCCCGGTGGACTGCACATCGAGCTCACCGGCGACGACGTCACCGAGTGCGTCGGCGGCGGCGCGCAGCTGTCGGCCGACGACCTGGTGAGCCGCTACGAGTCGGTCTGCGATCCGCGACTCAACCGGGAGCAGGCACTCGAGCTGGCGTTCCTCGTCGCGGGCATGCTCGGCGAGCACTGAGTCGGGCCCGATCGGATACCACGTTCTCGTGGTGTCTACGCACTCTGCACGGCGTCGACACCATGCAGAGTGTGTACGGGCCATGCAGAGTGGCGTCGGGCCGACCCTCGTAGGGTGAGGCCATGGAGCCTGACCTGCACGGCCGTACCCATCGGCTCGAGATGGCCGACCAGACCCTGCGCGAATGGGATGCCACCGTCCTCGATGCCGATCCGGAGCAGGGCATCGTGCTCGACCGGTCGGCGTTCTACCCCGGCGGTGGCGGCCAGCCGCCCGACCACGGCGTACTCCTGTGGGGCGGCGTCGAGACCCGGATCGTGGGCGTACGCAAGGGCGACGAGCTCTACCTGATCCCGCAGGAGGACGACCCACTGCCGCCGGTCGGCACGGCGGTACGCGGTGCGGTCGAGGACGAGCGGCGCTCGATGCTGATGCGTACCCACTCGGGTCTCCATGTGCTCGCGGGCGTGGTGTTCCGCGACTTCGGCTGCCTCGTCACGGGCGGCAACATGGAGCCCGGCACGGCCCGGATGGACTTCAACCTGCCGACCGTCCCGGAGGGCTTCAAGGCCCATGTCGAGGAGGCGGTCAACACCGAGGTGGGCGCCGACCGCGCCATCCAGGTGTCGATGATGAAGCGCGACGAGGCGTTCGAGATCCCCGACATCATCCGGACCGCGACCAACCTGGTGCCGCCGGAGGTCGAGGTCGTACGCATCGTCGACATCGTCGGACTCGACACTCAGGCCGACGCGGGTACGCACGTCGCGTCCACCCGTCAGATCGGCCGAGTCGAGGTCGCCAAGGTCGAGAACAAGGGCAAGGGCTTCCGCCGGGTCCGGATCCGGCTCGGCGACTGAGGCAGGTTTCCGCTCCGCGCCCCGCTGGCGGTAGGCAAATCCCGAAACACGCCGGCGAGTCTCGGGATTTGCCTACCCTCAGTGGAGCCGGACCGAGACGGGAGGGCGGCGGCATGGCCAGGGCGGCGTCTGAGCGGATCGCGTACGCGGTCGACATGCTCGACGTGCAGCCGCGCGACCGACTGCTGGAGCTCGGCTGCGGACACGGCGTCGCGGTTACCCTGGTGTGCGAGCGGCTCGACGGCGGCAGCATCACGGCGATCGACCGCTCGGCGAAGATGATTACCGCCGCCCGCAAGCGCAACGCGGCGCAGATTGAGGCCGGGACAGCGTCGTTCCTCGAAGCATCGCTAACCGCGGCAGACCTTGGCGACGACCGGCTCGACAAGGTCTTCGGCGTCCACTACCCGCCGTTGCTGCGCGGCGACCCGGCACGCGAGCTCGCCGTGATCCGAGACCGTCTGGTGCCAGGCGGCACACTCCACGTGATCTTTCAGCCGTTCACGACGGACCAGGTCGCCGGCACCATCGAACGCGTGACAGCGCGCCTCGACGCGCACGGCTTCCGCGTCGAGCGCGTCGACCGGCGAGCGGCGTCACCGGCAGCGGTGGTCAGCGTGGTAGCCCGACCGGGCTAGTGGACGACGTCGTAGACCAGCTTCTGGATGCCGTTGCGGTAGGACTCGCTCTCGACCATGGTGAGCATCGTCTTGTCCTTGTCGGTGCTGCTGAACAGCCGCTTGCCGGCTCCGAGCAGCGTCGGGAAGACCAGCAGGTGATAGCGGTCGACCAAGCCAGCGTCGGCGAGACTGCCGCCAAGGGTCGCGCTGGCATGGACGATGATCTGACCGCCCTCGGTCTCCTTCAGCGCTGCGACCTCGTCCATCGACCGGAGGATGTTGACCTCGCCCCAACCGGGCTGAACCTCGGTCAGCGTGGACGACACGACGTACTTCGGCATCGCGGCGTAGCCGGTGAACTCCGCCATGCCCGGCCACACCGGCGCGAACGCCTCGTAGCTGACTCGGCCGAGCATCAGCGCGGTGGACTCCTCCTGCTCCCGGCCCTTGATCTCGTACGCGTCGGGCACGAACTCGATGTCCTTGAAGGTCCATCCGGTGTTGCGGTAGCCGTCCTCGCCCCCGGGCGCCTCCATGACGCCGTCCAGGGATACGAAGGCCGTGACGATCAGGGTGCGCACCTGTGCTCCTCGGGTTGTCGGTTGTGCTGCACAGGCTAGCCATCCGAGGGTGTTCCAAGCATTGTCGAAAGGGAAGCGGCGTTCACTAGACAATCGTCGAAAAGATTCTGCTGAATCGATCAGTGGTCGTAATTCTTCCGCGGATTGACCCGAAGTAACGGACGATGAGGGTTCCGGTCACTGACCTCGCGCACCAGAATGACCGGCATGAGCCCGCGACCTCTTCTCGTCTCTGCCCTCACGATCCCGCTCGTGGCGGGAATTGCGCTGACGACCGGCGCCGGCCCGGCGAACACCGCCTCGGTCGGCGCGGCCGCCGACGTAGCGCCGGCGACGTGTCCGGTCAACGTCGCCAACGGCACGACTCAGCCGATCTACGACTTCAGTCAGGCGATCGAGCAGGAGGTGTGGATCCAGACCTCGCTCGACACCGATCACAACGGCGAGCCCGACAAGGTGGCCGTGCTCATCTCCCGGCCGCGGGAGACCGAGACCCTCGGCTGTGACGTGCCGGTCGTCTTCGAGCACAGCCCGTACCGCAAGGATGTCTGGGGCGACGTCCCGTACCCGAGCGTGCTGGTCGACGACCTGCCGCAGAACGACCTCGAGCACCCCGGTGCGCTGGCGGCGCCGAACTCCCGTGAGACGGGGCGGCCGGTGCCCGACCTGCCAGGCTCGCTCGACAACTACTACGTGCCACGTGGCTACGGAGTCGTGCTCGGCATGAGCATTGGCACCGCGGACTCCGACGGCTGCCCGACCAGCGGTGACGAGGCCGAGACGCTCGGCACCAAGGCGGTCATCGACTGGCTGAACGGCAGGGCGTCCGGCTTCGACGCCAACGGCAATCCGGTGTCGGCCGACTGGACCAACGGCGACGTCGGCATGACGGGCGTGTCCTACAACGGCACGCTGCCCAACATGGTCGCGACCACCGGCGTCGAGGGCCTCAAGACGATCATTCCGGTCTCGGCGATCAGCAACTGGTACGAGTACTACCGGGCCAACGGCCTGGTACGCGCGCCCGGAACCTTCCAGGGCGAGGACCTCGACATCCTGGCCCAGTTCACCGCCGGTGAGGCACGAGCGACCGGTACCTGTGAGGACGAGATCGCCGACATCACCCAGAAGCAGGACCGCAACACCGGCGACTATTCGCCGTTCTGGCGGCAGCGCGACTATCTGCCTGATGCCGGTCCGGTGAAGGCGAGCGTCTTCGTCGTACATGGTCTGAACGACTGGAACGTCATGACCAACAACTTCGCGGCCTGGTGGGACAAGCTGGCCCAGGCGGGTGTGACCCGCAAGATCTGGCTGCACCAGGGTGGCCATGGCGGTCCGGGCAACAACGCGACGTACACGCTGCCGAGTGGCCAGTCGTGGACCTACCGCCAGACCGAGAACCGCTGGTTCGACCACGAGTTGATGGGCATCGACAACGGCATCATGGGTGAGCCACGGGCGATCGTGCAGCGCGAGGACCGCAGCTACACGACGTACAGCGACTGGCCCGCCCCGGGTGCCCAGCCGGTGCGGCTGCGGTTCACCTCCAGTGACGCGGCGTCGCCGGGCGGTCTGATCATCGGCGATGCGCAGCCTCGTGCGCAGCAGAGCTTCGTCGACGAGGGCCGGACCATCGGTCCCGCGCAGCTCGTCGCGAGCCCGGACACCGCCAACCCGAACCGGCTGGTCTACCGCTCGCCGGAGCTGGGGCAGAGCGTGCGCCTGTCCGGTCGGCCGTCGGTACGACTGCGGATGGCCATCGAGAACCGCAACGACGCGAACCTGACCGCATACCTGGTCGACTACGGTGCGGCCGGGTCGAGCACGGCGCCGTTCGTCGTCACGCGCGGCTGGATGGATCCGCAGAACCGGACCGGCTGGGACCACACCGTCGCGGTCCCGCAGGGGCAGATGAACTCCTACGACTGGACCTTCGAGCCGAAGGACTACATCTTCCCGGCCGGACACCGGATCGGCGTCGTGATCTTCTCCTCCGACCAGGAGTACACCCTGCTCCCACTCGGTGGCACCGAGCTGACGGTGTCGCCGGGCCAGAGCTCGGTCCTGCTCCCGATCGTCGGTGGCGAGGGCGCATTCGATTGGTGAGGCTCTCGACGCTGCCGCTCTGAGACCATGTCTGCCATGGGCGCAGAGCGGCAGCGCGCGAGCACCGGGAACAAGTACGAACTGCAGGTCGGCTTCTCGCGGGCGCTGCGTGTCGGCGACTGGGTGGCCGTCGCTGGTACAGCCCCGATCGGCGATGACGGTGTCACGGTCGGAGTTGGCGATCTCTACGTCCAGACCGTCCGCTGCTTCGACATCGCGGAGCGCGCGCTGGCCCAGGTGGGTGCATCGATCGGCCATGTCGTACGCACCCGGGTCATGCTGACCGACATCACCCGGTGGGCCGAGGCGGCCCAGGCGCATGGCGAGCGGTTCGCGGAGGTACGGCCGGCGTCGACCTTCGTCGAGGTGAGCGCCCTGATCGATCCGGACTGGCTGGTCGAGATCGAGATGGATGCGATCGTCGACGACTGAGCTCGACACGGATCTGACTGGCCCACGGATCTTGAGGGATTCGGGTAGCCAGGGCTACCGCAATCCCTCAAGATTCGTGAGCGGCGAGCGTCAGCGGCGGGCACGATGGACGCATGACGAGCGAACCCACATCGGCACCGGTGTCGATCAGCCAGGTCATCGGCAGCATCGACGCGCCCTGGCAGCCGCAAGACCTGGTGACGGCCAACGACGCGGTCGTCCGCATCGCACGATTCGAGGGCGAGTTCCCCTGGCATCACCACGAGGAGGACGAGATGTTCCTCTGCTGGGACGGGAGCTTTCGGGTCGAGATGGAGGGCCGCGATCCGGTCGTCCTCGGCGCGGGCGACCTGTTCGTCGTGCCCGCGGGCGTGCGGCATCGGCCGGTGGCCGAGTCGATCGCGCACGGCATCATGCTCGAGCGGCCGGAGACCCAGCAGTACGGCAACTGAGCCGGTCCGCCCACGGATCTTGAGGGATTCGGGTAGCCAGGGCTACCGCGATCCCTCAAGATTCGTCGGCGGGGGCGGACCAAGTGACCGGGGTGCGACCGGCCGATCCGGGCGGCTGCGTACGCTGCGTTTCGTGATCGATCTGCGCAGCGACACCGTCACGCGTCCGACCGGCACGATGCGAGCGGCGATGGCCGACGCCGATGTCGGGGACGACGTCTACTCCGAGGACCCCACCGTTCGCGCGCTCGAGGAGCGGGTGGCCGAGCTGTTCGGGCACGAGGCGGCGCTCTACTGCGTCAGTGGCTCGCTGGCGAACCTGCTCGCGGTCCGGTCGCTCGTACCCGTCGGATCGGAGGTCGTGTGCGAGGTCCAGGCGCACATCGTCCGGGCCGAGCTCGGTGCGCACGCCGCTTGGTCGGGCACGACGACCCGCACCTGGTCGCATCCGCGCGGGCTGGCCGACCTCGAGGCGATCGAGGGCATCCTAGCGCCGGACCTCGGCCCGTTCCTGGTACGGACCGCCGCCATCTCGATCGAGAACACCCACAACTTCTGCGGCGGCTCGGTGCAGCCGATCGAGACGCTTCGCGAGGTACGGCGCCTGGCCGACCGCAGCGGCGTCAGCGTGCATCTGGATGGGGCGCGGATCTGGAACGCGTCGGTGGCGTCGGGCACGCCGCTGGCGGAGTACGGCGGCATCGCCGATGCGATGGCGGTTTGCCTGTCCAAGGGCCTCGGCGCGCCGATCGGTTCGCTGGTCATCGGGTCGGCGGACCGGATCGCCGAGGCTCGGGTGTGGCGCAAGCGCCTCGGCGCCGGGTGGCGCCAGGCCGGTGTGCTGGCGGCGGCCGGACTCCATGCGCTCGCGCATCACATCGACCGGCTCGAGGACGACCACGTCAACGCGCAGCTGCTCGCCGAGGCCTGCGGCGTCGACCCGGTCGGGGTCGAGACGAACATCGTCGTCGTGCCCTGCGCCGACGCGCCCGCCCTCGTGACCGCGGCGCGGGACGAGGGCGTGCTCGTCGGTGCCGTCGGGCCGCAGGCGGTCCGCCTGGTGACCCATCTCGACGTCACCAAGGCCCAGGCCGAGTCCGCCGCCGAGACGCTGGGCCGGCTGCTCGGACGGTGATGGCGCCGACCGATCGGCCCCGACGCGGTCAGCCGATCTGGCCGAGGTAGAAGCTGGTGCCTTGGTCGTCGGTGCACTGGCTGCTGATCCCATACGGCTGCTGCTCGGGCTCCGTGGCAGTGCCGCCCGCGGCACGCACCCGGCCGACGGCGGCGCCGATGTCGTCGACCCGCCACATCGGTGTCGCGACCCCCGCGCCGCCGCCGGCGAGTCCGGCCATCGGCGCCGGTCCGTCGACGTTCCAGCCGTCCTCGATCCGACCGGGCTCGAACCGCCAACCCAGCACGGCGCCGTAGAACGCCCGGGAGCGAGTCGAGTCGGCCACGTCGAACGTGACATAGGCGAGGTCGCCGGGGTGAGTGCCGTTCGGCGCCGGGCGAGCGTTGTCGGGTCGCGGCTCGTACACCGCGAACGCCATGCCCTGGTCATCGACGCAGTCGGAGGTCCGGCCGTACGGTCGGTCGTCCGGCTCCGTCGCGGTCCCGCCGGCGGCCCGTACCGCGTCGACCGCCTCGTCGACCGAGTCGACCGCGTACGAGCACAGCAGCGTCGATGCGCCCTCGGTTGCCCACAGGCCCTGCGGCAGTGACGTGTTCGTCACGAGGCGGCCGTCGGGCCCGAACTCCCAGCCGAGCACGTCACCGTAGAAGCGCCGGGCCCGCTCCACGTCGGGGACATGGACCGACACGAATCCGATATCACCGTGCCGGATCGGGTCGGACACGCTGGGCGTCGCCGCTGACACCGGACTCTCGAGCATCCACCGGTGGCCGAACGGGTCGCGGATGACCGACATCCGCCCGTACGGGTAGTCCGTCGGTGCCCGCTCGAGTCGGGCTCCAGCCTCGACCGTGCGGTCCGTCGCCGCATCCACATCGGGAACGCTCAGCACGAGGCTGGTGTGGACCGAGTCCTCTGCGCTGATCGCCTCGACACCGAGGCTGGGTGCGCTGTCGGAGAGGTAGAACGTCGCGCCATGCACCGTCATCTCGGCGTGCCCGATGCGGCCGTCGTCGTACTCGTATCGCTCGCCGACCTCGCGGGCACCCAGCGCCTCCCGATACCACTCGATGGCCCGTTGGCCGCCGTCGACGGCAAGGTATGGGACGACGCCGACGGGTACGGACGACGGGGGTGCGGGCTTGGCTTCGTCGAGAGTCAATTCGCTCACAGCTACTCCTTCGGGTGCGGACAGGGCGCGCTGCAGCCGGGATCGCAGTCCGGCCGCGAACGCGTCGGAGGGACGCACCGGCTCGACCGGCGTCGCCAGGACGTCCAGCGGGTCAGCCATGGCGGCCCTCCTCTCCTGGGTTCGTCTCGTGTGGATAGGCTCGGCGGAACGCGGCTCGGGCCCGGACCAAAAGGCCCTCGGTTGCGTGGACGGTTCGCCCGATCACTTCGGCGACCTGGGGGACCGACAGGTCGTCGCAGTAGCGCAGCGTCAGCACCATCCGATGCTGTGGCGCCAGCCGGGCCAGCGTGTCGTGGGCGACGACGCGATCCAGCCGCGCCTCCCACGGATCGTCGGCCTCGCCGCGAGTGGCGTCGGAGACCGCCCGCAGCCGGGCCTGGTCGCGGGCCTGCCGGCGCCAGTGGTCGGCCAGCTTGTGCCGCGCGACGCCGATCAGCCAGGCCCGGGTCAGCGGCGGATTCTGCTCCCCGCGTACCGCATCGACGGCCGCGAGGAACGTCTCGGCGGTGAGGTCCTCGGCCACGGTCGCCTGGCCGCACCGCGACAGCAGGTAGCCGTAGACATGCGGCAGCGTCTCGTCATACGCCGCCAGCAGGTCCTCGGACCCGTCCGGTCGGGGTGCGGCCGTCCCGCTCATGCCCTCATCGTCGTACGGGAGCGGCAAACTCCGACGGTCCGGCCGCGGATTCTTTCGTACCGGCGCGTCACCGACCTGTGACAAGCGCGGCCGTATCAGGGCCAACCAATCGGCCTCCTCGCGCGTTAGAAAGATGACGGAGGAGGGCGGCCGATGGTCAAGGGCGACGAGGCGTCGTTTACCGCTTGGGCGTCGGCGCGACAGCACGCCCTGATGCGAACGGCCTTCCTGCTCACCGGTGACTATCAGCGCGCGGAGGACCTGCTGCAAGACGCCCTCACGAAGGTCGCGCTGCGATGGAGCCGGCTGGCCGACGGTCAGCCGGAGGCGTACGCGCGGACCATCCTGGCTCGCGACAACGTGTCGTGGTGGCGCCGACGCGGCCGCGAGATCGTCGTCGAGGCGCCGCCGGAGCCGCCCGGACGGCACGACACGGTGGCCTCCGAGCGCCGGATGCTCGTCACCGAGGCGCTCAACCATCTGACCGACAAGCAGCGTTCGATCCTGGTGCTGCGTTTCTACGAGGACTTCAGCGTGCCGCAGACCGCACAGACGCTCGGCATCAGCGAGGGCACGGTCAAGAGTCAGACCCACGCCGCGCTCGCGCGACTCCGGCAGAAGGCGCCGGAGCTGGCCGAACTGCTCGGCGAGGTGGGCCGATGACCGAACAACGCGTACGGGAGTTGCTCTCCGAAGTCGCCGACGCGGTGCCGCCGCCGCAGCTGGCGGAGCGGGCCTGGCGGCAGTCGGTCCGGGTGCGGCGGCGCCGGGTTGCGGCGACTGCGGTGGTCGCGGTCGGCACGGTCGTGGCGGTGATCGGCATCGTCGGTGCGCTCAACGACGGCGCGGGCACCATCCCGCGGCCGGACGGCGACCAGGACACGCGCATGGTCGCGAACCCGCCCCTCCGGGCGGGGCTGCCGCGGCCGCCGGACACCCAGATAGCCGGCGGTCCGGCCTGGGTCGGACCGACGGTTCAAGACGAGGCGGAGCTGCCGTCGGCTCACACGACGGCGCTGCCCAGCTCGATCGACCTGGCCTCGAGCGCCGCATCCACCGACCAACCGGGTCCGGCCATGGCCGCCTTCGCAGCGACCGATCCTGAGCACCAGATGACGGAGGTCATGGTCGTCAAGCGGGACGGCGGAGTGTCCCGTCTCGAGACACCCGGCCTCGACATCGTCCACAACACCGAGAACGGCGACCCGGTCCTGCCGCTGAACATCTCCTCGCTGTCGCCCGATGGCCGCAAGCTCGTGCTGGCTCAGAACCACCAGGTCGTCATCTATGACCTGGTTGCCGGTGGACATCGGGACCTGTCGACCAAGGACCAAGACTCGTACAACGTGGGCTGGACACCAGATGGGAGGCAGATCCAGCTCCCCAAGGGCGTGATCGATCCGAAGACGCACGACATCACCACCCCCAAGGAGCCGACGCAGGGCGATGGCTCCGACGAGGGAGGCCCGACCCCTATCTGGCCACCGCGCGCCAGCGGTGAATTGACCGCCCAGGCGATGTCCGATCGGCCGGTTCCGACCCTTGGTCCCACGCTCGGGAACGACCCGGTGCTGATCCGCGTGTGGGGCGGCGGTCGGCGCGCCACGCTGGCGCTGCCGAGCGACACCGAGGATCTGAACCCGCGTAGCCGGGTCGTCGGCTGGCTCGGTGACAACGTCGCCTTCCAGTCGCAGGGCTTCGGAACGTTCCGGGTGCTGTCCTGGGACACCCGGAACGGCGCCGTCCGCGTGCTCACGAACGTCACGCTGCCCGATGGCTGGGACCGGGGCGTGACCGCCAGTTGGGCGGACGTCTCCCCCTAGCCCGGTTTTGCGCGGTAGCTGTCGGTGGGCAGGGGGATCGACCGGCAACTACTGCGCACATCCGTCCCGCAGGCGGGTCAGTCGAGCGATGTCCTCGGCGATCGCGGCCTCGTCGCCGGGTGTCTCGGCGACGAACGGCACGCCGGCCGTGGCCGGATGCGCGAACATCTCCGCGAACGCCGCGTCGCCGATCCGGCCGAGCCCGATCCGCTCGTGCCGGTCGTGCAGCGAGCCGCGACCGTCCTTGGAGTCGTTGGCGTGCACCAGGCCGAGCCGGTCCGCGCCAGCCACCTCGGTCAAGCGGTCGAGCATCGCGGTCGCCCCGCCCGGCTCGTCCAACGGTGCTCCGGCGGCGAACACATGACAGGTGTCGAGGCAGATCCCGGCCATCGGATGGCGGTCGAGGGCATCGAGATAGCGGCCGATATCGTCGACGCTGGCGCAAAGCGACCGGCCCTGACCGGCGGTCGGCTCCAGCAGCAGTCTCGGGCCGTCCGGCTCGAGCGTGTCCAGCAGCGGCAGCAGTCCCTTGCGTACCTGGCGCATCGCGACGTCGAAGGCACCGTCGTCGACGCACGATCCGGTGTGTACCACGACACCCCGAGCGCCGATCGTCGCCGCCCGCCGCAGGTTGTGGGCGATCGAGGCGACCGATAGCCCGTACGTTTGCGGAGTCGGGCTGCCGACGTTGACCAGGTACGGCGCGTGGATGAACGCGGGGATGGCGTCGCGTTCGCAGGTCGCGCGGAACGCCGTGTCCTCGGCCGGATCGCCCGGCGACAGCGCCCAGCCGCGTGGGTTGCCGACGAACACCTGCGCGGCAGCGCCGCCGATCCGGGACAGGTGCGCCAGTGCTCCGGTGAGGCCCTTGAGGACGCGTACATGCGCACCGATCGGATTGCGCGCAGGCAGCGGCACGGTCAGAAGATCGTGATGGTGACCGTCGTGCCCCAGGACACGGTGTCGCCAGGTGCCGGGTCCTGCGCTCCCACCCGGTTGAACCCGGTGTACTGGTCGGCCTTCTGGACCTCGACCTTGAGCCCCGCCTCGTGCAGAGTTCGGCGGGCATCCTGCAGCTCCGAGCCGAACACGCTCGGGACCTCGACGGCCGGCTTCGAGATCGTCAGCGTGATGACGTCGCCCTTGTGGCCGGTCGTGCCGTCTCCCGGATCCTGTGCCGTAACCCGGTTCGGCGCGGTGTCCTCGGTCGTCTCCGGGGCGAACTTCACCTCGAAGCCCAGTTCCTCGAGCACACCCTTGGCCTGCCCGGCGAACGAGCCGACCACGTCCGGGATCCGGATCGGCACCGGGCCGGTGCTGATGGTCAGATCGACCGTAGTGCCCGGCTTGACCTCGGTCTTGGGGTCGATGCTCATGTCGGCGACGGTGCCCTCGTCGTACTTGCCGTTGTGCTCTTGGATGACCTCGCCGACGCCGATGTTCGCCTTGGCGAGCGCCGCCCGGGCGTCGTCTTCGCTGTCACCGAGGACGTTCGGCACCTCGAAGCGCTGCTTGCCCTTGCTGACGACGACCTTGACCGTGTCGCCGTTGTGGATCCGGTCGCCGCCTTGGGGGTCGCTGGAGATGATCTGGCCGGCCGGGATCGTCTCGGAGTACTGCTGGGACACCACCTCGAGGTCGAGGCCCTTGTCCTGGACGGCTGTGGTCGCCTCGTTGACCGTCAGTCCGGTGATCTCGGGCGTGGTGGTGAAACGGCCGACGCCGAGGTACCAGCCGCCGATGCCGGCCAGGAGTGCGAGCAGCGCGACCACGATCACCGCGATGATCCCCCAGCGGCGCTTGCGCTTCTGGGTCGGGCCGTCGGGCGACATGTCGACGCCGTAGCGGGAGCTCAGCGGGGGAGCTGGCGCGCCCGGCCCGGCGACCAGGGTGTGCTCAGGCCCGCTGGCCGGCATCGGACGGTCGTCGAACAGCAGCGGCTCCCACGGCTCGTCGTCGACGGTCGACTCGGCCAACGGCGCTCTGGGCAGCAGGTCCTCGGTGAGCTCGCGGTCGTCCTGCAGGCCCTGGTCCAGCGCATTGCGTACGCGCCTGGCCTGGCGCAAGAGCACCTTGGCGTCGGCCGGCCGTAGGTCGCGCTCGCGGGCGGTCGACCGGGCGACCAGCGCGTCGAGGTACGGCGGCAGCTCCGGCCGTACCGCCGACGGCATCGGGATGTCCTCGTGCACGTGTTTGTACGCGACCTGGATCGGCGTCTCGCCCTCATGCGGCTTGCGGCCGGTCAGCATTTCGTAGAGCAGCACGCCGCAGGCGTAGACGTCCGAGCGCGCATCGGCGCCCTGATGCAGGACGAGCTCCGGCGCGAGGTAGGACACGGTGCCGACGAGCACTCCGCTGGTCGCCGTCGCCGAGGTATTGGCGTTGACCGCCCGGGCGAGTCCGAAATCGGCCACCTTGACCTGGCCGTTGCTGGCGATCAGGACGTTCTCGGGTTTGAGGTCGCGATGCACCAGGCCGGCGTCGTGGGCGGCCGACACGGCGATCAGCACCTGTTCGAGCAGGGCGACCGCGCGCTGCGGCTGTAGCGGGGCCTCCTGGTCGAGCAGGTGCCGGAGGGTGTCGCCGTCGACGTACTCCATGACGAGATAGACGACGCCGTCGTCCTCGCCCTGGTCGAAGACTGCCACGACACTCGGGTGGTTGAGCCGGGCGGCCGACTGCGCCTCGCGTACGAAACGGGACGCGAAGTCGACGTCGCTGCCGAGGCCCGTGTGCATGACCTTCACCGCGACCGACCGCCCGAGGCGGGTATCGATCGCGGTGTAGACGGTCGCCATCCCGCCGCGCGCGATCCGCGCCTCGATGCGATAGCGGCCGTCGAGCAGGCGGCCGATCATCGGGTCGCTGCTCGTGACGGACACGGGCACTCCTGTTATGACTCGACGGCCCGCGGGCGGTGCGAGCCGTTCCCCGCGGGCATGCGGGTCCGATTCGCAGTGTAAGGGTGAAGGGGTCGGCGACCTGCACATGCCGCGCTCTCGTGGTCCGGAGACGACGCAGTCGAGGGGTACGGTGGCCGCTCGCCGGTCGGCGTGTCAGGCTTTCGTCATGAGCGAGCACATCGCCGTGGACGACGACCTCGTCCGCGACTGGTTGAGCCGCGACGAAGCCGCGATTCGGTTGGACGTCCCGCCGTCGAAGGTTCGGCAACTGGCCCGAGACCACCAACTCCTCATGGGACCGGGCGGCCAGGTGCCGGCGCTGTTCCTCGACGAGACGGGGCTGGTCAAGGGTCTGGCCGGCACCCTCACCCTGCTGGCCGACGCCGGCTACGACGACGTCGAGTCGATGCGGTGGATGTTCACGGCCGATGATTCGTTGCCCGGTCGGCCGATCGACGCGTTGCGCGAGAATCGTGGCACCGAGGTCCGCCGCCGGGCCCAGGCCCTGGGATTTTGATGGAGGTCGAGTTGCCATGAGTGGGCTTGCCGCGTTGCTGGCCGGTCGGAAGGCGGTCGGCGTCTATCACTGGACTTCGCCGATGCGTACCAGCGACATCAGGCATTGCGCCGAGCATGCCCACTGGCAGTGCGTCGTCCTCGACACGATCGAGACCGCCGACGGTGCGGCGTTCCACGACGCCGTCGCGACCGCGTTCGACCTGCCCGAGTCGTACGGTCGCGACCGCGAGGCGCTGGTCGGGGCTCTGCACGATGACGCTGCGCCAGGCGGCGCTCAGACGCTCGTCGTGTGGGAGGGCTGGGCCACCATCGCCAACGCCGATCCCACCATGGCTCGGGGCGTCGTCGACGTGTTCAGCGAGCGGGCCCGAAAGCAGCCGGGCTTCGCGGTCGTACTCCACGGACCGGGTCCGGACCTCGGCCTGACCGAGTTGGACCTTCGACCCGAGGTTCCGCACTAGACAGGCCGTGATGTCCCGGGCCGCGACCGGCTTGATTCCCAAACCGGTCAGCGTGCAGACGCTCGACGATGCGCCGTTCGAGCTCACCGAGCGGTCTGCGATCGGGGTGAGCGGCGAGCGCCACGCCACGCAGGTGGGGGAGTTGCTGGCGGGCCTGCTGCGCCCGTCCACCGGGTTCGCCCTGCCGGTCGGACGGGACGGCGACATCAGGCTCGAGCAGAGCGGGTCGCTGACCGAGCTCGGCGCCGAGGGCTATCAGCTCGAGGCCGGCGCTGGCGGCGTGACGGTTCGAGCCTCGACCGCCGAGGGACTCTTCCGCGGGGTCACGACACTGCGTCAGTTGCTGCCGGCGAAGATCGAGCGCGAGAGGCCGCAGCCCGGGCCGTGGACGGTCGACGCCGTCCGCGTGGCCGACCGGCCCCGCTTCGGCTACCGCGGCACGATGCTCGACGTCGCGCGGCACTTCTTCTCGGTCAACGAGGTGAAGCGCTACATCGACCTGGCGGCCCTCTACAAGCTCAACCGGCTGCATCTGCACCTGTCCGACGACCAGGGCTGGCGGATCGCCATCGACAGCTGGCCGCGGCTCGCGATCTACGGCGGCAGCACCGTGGTCGGCGGCGGCAGCGGCGGCCACTACACCAAGGAGCAGTACGCCGAGATCGTCCGTTACGCCGCCGAGCACTTCATTACCGTCGTACCCGAGATCGACACGCCGAGCCACACCAACGCCGCCCTCGCGTCGTACGCCGAGCTCAACTGCGACGGCATCGCGCCGCCGCTCTACACCGGCACCGAGGTCGGATTCAGCTCGCTGTGCCTTCCGAAGCCGGTCACGTACGAGTTCCTCGACGACGTGTTCGGCGAGCTGGCCGCCCTGACGCCGGGTGACACGATGCACCTGGGCGGCGACGAGGCCCACGTGACGCCGCACGATCAATACCTCGAGTTCGTCCCGAAGGCTGCCCGGATCGTCAACGACCACGGCAAGCGCGCGATGGGCTGGCAGGAGATCGCCGAGGCCGAGCTGCCGCCCGGATCGACGGCGCAGTACTGGGGGACCGGTGACGAGCGGTCGGCCGACCTGGCCCGCACCGCCGTCGCGGAGGGCGCCTCGATCGTCATGTCGCCAGCGAACCGCGCCTACCTCGACATGAAGTACGACGAGGAGACCCCGTACGGACTGAGCTGGGCCGGTCTGGTGCCGGTCGAGCAGTCGTACCGCTGGGATCCCGCCACGCAGGTCCCGGGGGTGCCGGAGTCCGCGATCGCCGGTGTCGAGGCGGCGCTGTGGAGCGAGACGCTCGACGAGATCGCCAAGGCCGAGTTCATGGCCTACCCGCGACTGCCGGGCATCGCCGAGATCGGCTGGTCACCCGCGACCGGACGCAGCTGGTCGGAGTACCGGCACCGGCTCGGCCGCCAGGCGCCACGGTGGGACGCCCTCGACCTCCACTTCTACCGGTCCCCCGAGGTGCCGTGGGCAGACTGACCGGCCCTGAGGGTAGCCAAATCCCGAAACACGCCGGCGTGTCTCGGGATTTGCCTACCCTCAGCGGGGCCGCGGGCCGGTCAGGCCGGCCGGATGTTGTGGTGCCGGTGGAAGACGTTGTCGGGGTCGTAGGCGCGCTTGATCTCACCCAGCGCGGCGAAGTCGGACGGCGTGTACGCGTCGGCCGTCCGGCTGGTGTCGTGCAGCCAGTTGAGGAACGAGCCGCCGGTTGCGTAATCGGCCAGCGGCGCCGCCGCCTCGGCCGAGCCATCGATGGTGAACGAGAACGGCGTGTCGCGGTGTCCGACCGGACCGGCGTCCGCGCCGGCATCGGCCATCGCGCCACCCCAGTGCCGGACCTCGACCGCCGAGATGGTCGGCTGCTCGCCCACGACCGCGTCGACGACGGTGTCGACCAGCGCATGGGGCAGGTCGTCGTAGAGCTCGAGCGCGCGGGGAGCGGTGCCGCCGATGGTCGCCGCGTCCGGGTAGGTCATCGGCCGGAAGTTGTCGACCAGCGGCTGACCCGCGACCCGGTGCAGCGGGCGCAGCGCGCGCTGTCCCGCGTCAGGTGAGCCGACGTAGAAGCCGCGGATCGCGAGGACCGGACCTTCAAGGTCGGACTGCGGCGCGTTCTGCAGCAGCACGACCGTGGTGCTCAGCTCGTCCGGCTGGGTCGGCGCCCAGTCGCGGTAGAACTCCAGCGTCTCGGCGGCCCGGTCGGCCGGGAAGTACGCCGCGCCGCCGTACGCCTGGGCCACGGGGTGCAGCCGGAACTCGAGCGCGGTGACGACGCCGAAGTTGCCGCCGCCGCCACGCAGCGCCCAGAACAGATCGGCGTGGACACCGCGACTGGCGGTCAGGTGGTGGCCGTCGGCGGTGACGATGTCGACCCGGAGCAGGCTGTCGGCGGCGAAGCCGTACTTGCGGGCGAGCCAGCCGACACCGCCGCCGAGGGTGAAGCCGGCCACGCCGACCGACGGTGCCGAGCCGGACAGCGGAGCGAGCCCGAACGGTGCGGAGGCGGCGATGACGTCGCTCCAGCGGGCGCCGGGGCCGACCCGGGCGATCCGGCGGTCCGGGTCGACCAGGACTTGGGCCATCCGGCCGGTCTTGACGAGGACGCCGCCGTCGGCGGGGACGAAGGTGCCGTGGCCGGTGGCCTGGACCGCGAACGGCAGGCCGTGGCGGCGGGCGACCCGCAGGGCAGCGCGGACGTCGGTGGGGGAGGTGGCCTCGGCGACGATCGCCGGGCGCGAGTCGAACGAGGGGTTCAGCGCGGCGCGCTGGGTGTCGTAGGTGTCGTCACCGGGGACGTGGATCGGACCGCCGAAGCTTCGGAGCAGGTCGGCGACGGGGGCGTCGGTGCCGGGCTGGGTCAACGCTGAGAGGCTCATCGCTGCTTCTCCTTGGTGGTGGTCGGTGGTGCTTCGATAGTCGATCGGGAGGGGGCGGGGCACATCCGCGTACGGGAGGCTTTCGGGCTACTCCGGGAGGTGGAGGCCCTAGCCGGGGGTACGCCCCTGGGAGTACCCCCGGCTTCGTCTCAGGCCTCGACTCCGACCAGGTCGGCCTGGTCCGCATGGGGCTCGGCCGGGGTCTCCGGCTGACGGGCCGGCCGCAGCACGGCGGCGGCGACGGCGATCGCCGCGACCACCAGGCCGGCTGCGATCACGAAGGCCAGGCGGTAGCCGCCGGTGAGCGCCTCGTGCACCGACTCGCCGTCGGTCAGCAGGGTCTCGGTGCGGGTCGCCGACACGGTGGCCAGGACGGCCAGTCCGAGGGCCGCGCCGACCTGGGCGCTGGTGTTGACCAGGCCCGAGGCCAGGCCGGCGTCCTGCGGCTCCACATCCGACATCGCCAGTGTCATCAGGGCCGGGAAGGCGACGCCGACTCCGGCGCCGATCAGCAGGATCGAGGGCAGCACGTCGACGAAGTAGTTGCCGTCGACCGGGACCCGGGCCACCAGGGCCAGCCCGATCGCGATCAGCACTAGGCCGGGGACCATGGTCTTGGTCGGGCCGAACTTCATGATCAGCGGCTCGGCGTAGCGCACCGAGAGAGTGCCCATGACGATCGTGGTCGGCAGGAAGGCGAGGCCGGTCTCCAGCGCGTTGTAGCCGAGGATCTCCTGCAGGTACAGCACGCCCAGGAAGAACATCCCGAACATCCCGGCGACGGTCAGCGCCTGGATCACGTTGGCGGCCGAGACGTTGCGCGACCGGAAGATCCGCAAGGGGACCAGCGGGTTGCTCGCCGTGGCCTCGCGGACCACGAACCCGACCAGCAGGGCGATCGCGATCGCACCGAGCGTCAGCGTGGAGCCGGCGGTCCAGCCGTCCTCTGCGGCGGGCTGCACGATGGTGTAGACGCCCAGCATCAGCGAGCTGGTGACCAGGACGGCGCCGAGGGTGTCGGTGCCCTGTCCGAAGCCGGTGCCCTTGTCCTTGTCGAGGTAGCGCACGGCGAACGCCGCGGTGGCGACGCCGATCGGCAGGTTGATAAAGAAGATCCAGTGCCAGCTGATCGCCTGGGTCAGGACGCCGCCGGCCAGCAGTCCGACCGAGCCGCCGGCCGACGCCACGAAGGCGTACATGCCGATCGCCTTGGCCTGTTCACGCGGGTCGGGGAACAGCGTCACGATCATGCCCAGGATCACCGCGGAGGTCATCGCGCCGCCGATGCCCTGGACGAAGCGGGCCGCCACCAGCATCTCCTGGCTCTGGGCCAGTCCGGCCGCCAAGGAGGCGGTGGTGAAGACGGCCAGTCCGGTGAGGAAGACACCGCGGCGCGAGATCAGGTCGCCGAGCCGGCCGGCCAGCAGGAGCAGCCCGCCGAAGGAAATCAGGTAGGCGTTCACTACCCAGGCCAGGCTGGACTGGGAGAAGCCGAGGTCGGTCTGGATGTCGGGCAGCGCCACGTTGACGACCGTGACGTCGAGCACGATCATCAGCATGCCGACGCACAGCACCATCAGCGCCGCCCAGCGGTTGCGGTCAGAGGTGGCCGTTGGGGGTGTTCCGGTGGGAACGGTCTGGGTCGTTGTGTCGCTCATCGCGGACGTTTCCTTTCTGGCTTTCATTTCGGGGCCTCTACCTACTCCTCGAACGGGGACCTCGTGGTTCGACACCTGGTTCGAAGAAATTTCGGAGGATCACCGCTTCGGCCTGGCTGCCTCGATGGCGATCACCCCTGTAGACCGCGCCGGTGCCGGAAACTCATCGGGAGCTCCGACGGGCCTTAACTGCGTCTGTCAGATACTGTGTCCTAAGGATACTGTTTACGCTAGACACAGTTGACGGACCCGTCAAGCTTCGTTTCCGCGGCACCGATGAGTTTGCGGTCCGGCCCGGGTCTGTACTGATGACCGGTTGTCCACGTGCGCCTCGAACCCGAGGCCCGAAGGAGGAGAGATGGCATCTCTCGGCAGTCTGTTGCTGGCCAGCACCGATCCGGATCGGCTCGGCGCCTGGTACGTCGAGGCGCTGCGACCGACCGACGATGCGACGGTCGGGACGTACCGCATGCTCAAGTTCGGCGAGTTCTACGTCATGATCGACAGCCGCGACGACGTCGGTGCCGCCAACCGCGAGCCGGGTCGCCTGATCCTCAACTTCGACGTCGCCGACGCCCGTGCGACGGCAGCCCGCATCGACGGCCTCGGCGCGACCTGGCTCGCTCCGCTGGAGGATCGCGACGGCAGCCTGTTCGGCACCGCGATCGACCCCGATGGCAACTATGTTCAGATCATCGAGCTGAGCCAGGCCCACAAGGACGCGATGGCCGAGGCACAGCCGGCCGGCGCATAGGAGGACGACATGCTGGGCGAGAGCAAGGCATTCAGCGGATTCTCGGTCGACGACGCGGACCGGGCCAAGGCGTTCTACGGGGACGTGCTCGGCGTCCGGGTCACCGACATCGAGGGCGGGCCCGGACTGATGACACTGCATCTGGGCGGCGACACCAACGTGTTGATGTACCCCAAGCCCGACCACCAGCCGGCGTCGTTCACGATCTTGAACTTCCCGGTCGCCGACATCGACGCCACCGTCGACGAGCTCACCAAGCGCGGCGTGCAGTTCGAGCGGTACGACTGGGCCAACCAGGACGACAAGGGAATTAACCGCGAACAGGGTCCGCCGATCGCCTGGTTCAAGGACCCGGCGGGCAATGTTCTGTCCGTACTCGAGACGGATTGAATCGCCTAGAGTCACAAGTGACCTTGGTGAACAGGAGGGCATCACCATGACCGTCAGCGCAGTCGACGAGGACTTCCTCCGACAGGCAGATCCGTACCGCGGCGAGTTGCTCGCGCACTGCTACCGGATGCTCGGCTCGGTGCACGACGCCGAGGATCTGGTGCAGGAGACCTACCTGCGGGCCTGGCGGGGCTACGACAAGTTCGAGGGGAGGTCGTCCCTGCGTACCTGGCTCTACCGGATCGCCACGAGCGCATGCCTGACCGCCCTCGAGAGCCGCAACCGGCGGCCGCTGCCGACCGGACTGGGCGGCCCGACCGAGGACCCCACGGCCGAACTGAGGCAGAGCGACGAGGTGCCGTGGCTGGAGCCGGTGCCCGACGCCAAGGTCGGTGCGGACGACCCGGCCGCCGTCGTCACCTCCAAGGAGAGCATCCGGCTGGCCCTGATCGCCGCGCTGCAGCACCTGCCGGCCCGGCAGCGCGCCGTACTCATCCTGCGTGACGTCCTGAAGTGGAAGGCGGCCGAGGTCGCCGATCTGCTGGAGACGACGACCACCGCGGTCAACAGCATCCTGCAGCGGGCCCGCGCCCAGCTCGACAAGGCCGGGCTGAGTGAGGACGTGGTCGTCGAGCCGACCAGCCAGGACCAGCGCGATCTGCTGGACCGCTACGCCAAGGCCTTCGAGGACTACGACGTCAATGCGATCGTCGAGCTGTTCACCAAGGACGCGGTCATGGAGATGCCGCCGTTCCTGTCGTGGTTCCAGGGGCCGGAGAACATCGGCGGGCTGATCCGCAACCACTGCCCGGCCGAGGCGGCCGGCGATCAGGTGCTCATCCCGGTCGAGGCCAACGGCCAGCCGGCGTTCGCGCTCTACATGCTCGAGGACGACGGCGTCCACCGGGCCTTCCAGACCCAGGTGCTGACGCTCAGCCCGTCCGGTGGCGTCTCGCACGTCACGGTGTTCTTCGACACCAGCCTGTTCGAGACCTTCGGGCTCCCCGAGGTGCTTCCGGCCGACCACCGGCAGCTGGTTCGCTGACCGACGCCATGATCGACGAACGAGGGACCACCGCGCTGCTCGGTGGCGTCGAGCTTCTGGAGCGGGCGATCGGCTACACGCGGGGCAGCCTGGTGCTGGTCCGATCGGACGCGCTGGACAACGCCACTCCCTGCGCCGACTGGGATCTCCACGGTCTGCTCGCCCACATGATGGATTCGCTGGTTGCGTTGTCCGACGCCGCCGAGCTCGGCCATGTCGATCTCGAGCCGAGCGAGCCGACCGGCGACTTAGCGAGCGACGCCGTGACGACCCTGCACAGCCGGGCCTGCCATCTGCTGGGCGCCTGGTCGCAGATCGACGCGCCGCGCCAGGTCTCGGTCGGCGACCGCCCGCTCATGGGCAGCGTGCTGACCGGCACCGGTGCCCTGGAGATCACCGTCCACGGCTGGGACGTCGCCCGGGCCTGCGGCCACGACCGGCCGATCCCCGCCGCATTGGCCGAGGACCTGCTGGAGCTAGCCCCGCTGCTGGTCAGCGACGCCGACCGGCCGGAGCGGTTCGCGCCACCCGTGCCGATCTCGCCGCTGGCCCGGCCGAGCGACCAGCTGGTCGCCCACCTCGGGCGGTCACCGCTCCCGCTGGACGGTCCGCTCGGCTAGCTGGGTCAGCGACTTGCGGGCGACCTCGTCGATGATCGGGGCCGCGTCCAATGCCTGCAGGGCCGTGTCGTGGAGCGCGGTGATGTGCTCCTCCACGGCGGTTAGGGCTCCGGTCTCGCGTACGACGTCACGGACCCGCTCGACCCCGGCCGTGTCCAGCCTGGGATCGCCGACCAGGTCGTCGAGGGTCGCCCGTTGCTCGGCGTCGGAGCGCTCGTACGCCCGCGCGATCAGGACGGTGCGCTTGCCGGCCCGGAGGTCGTCGCCGGCCGGCTTGCCGGTCACGGCCGCGTCGCCGAACACCCCGAGCACGTCGTCGCGGAGCTGGAACGCCTCGCCGATCGGCAGCCCGAACCCGCGCAGTGACTCGACCAGCACCGGACTCGCCCCGGCCAGCGTCGCGCCGATCAGCAGCGGCCGTTCGACGGTGTACTTGGCGGCCTTGTAGCGCACCACGCGCATCGCCGACTCCACCGACGGATCGCCGGCTGCCTCGGCGACCACGTCGAGGAACTGGCCCGCGACGACCTCGGACTTGCAGGCGTCGAAGTGGCCGCCGGCCTCGGTGGAGGTCCGAAGCGGAGCGAAGGTCTCGTCGGCCCACGACAGCATGAGATCGCCGAGCAGGATGGCCGCGCCGACCCCGTAGTGCCCCGCGTCGCCGCGCCAGTCCCGCACCCGATGCTGGGTGGTGAACGCCCGGTGCGCCGACGGTCGACCGCGCCGAGTGTCGGACTCGTCGATCACGTCGTCGTGGGCCAAGGCGCTCGCCTGCAGCCATTCGAGGGCGGCACCCGCGATGATCGGTCGGTCGTCCTCGATCGAGCCGCCCGCGGCGCGCCAGGCCCAGTAGCAATACGCCGCTCGCAGCCGCTTGCCCCCGCTGACGGCCGCGTGCGCCGCGTTGAGCAGGGCGGCTGCCTCCGGTCCCGCGTCGGCGAGACGGTCCCGCTGGGTGGCGACGAAGACGTCGAGCTGCGCTTGGAGCCGGGTGATCAGGTCCTCGTCGCGAGGCGGTGCGGCCATGGCGCCATGATTCAGCACCGTCTCACCATGGCGTCCGTCGGCCCGGCGCCGAGGCGGCTCGCCTACGCTGAACGACATGACTCGAGGGCCCGTGTCGACGACGTCGTCGAGCCAAACGCTGCTCGAAGCCCTCGGCGGCTCGCGACCGGCGTGCTCGTTCGAGTTCTTCCCACCCAAGGACGACGACGCCGAGCGGCGCCTGTGGACCGCGATCCGCGAGCTCGAGCCGTTGCATCCGGCCTTCGTGTCCGTAACGTACGGCGCCGGCGGCTCGACCCGGGATCGCACGATCCGCGTGACAGAGCGGATCGCGACCGAGACGATCCTGCGTCCGGTCGGCCATCTGACCTGCGTCGGGCACTCCGTCGCAGAGCTCCGCACCATCGTCGGCCAGTACGCCGACGCCGGGATCCACAATCTGCTCGCCCTCCGGGGCGACCCACCAGGCGGGCCGTCGCAACCGTGGCAAGCGCATCCCGAGGGCATCGACCACGCGGTGGAGCTGGTCGAGCTGATCCGTTCGCTCGGTGACTTCTGCGTCGGCGTCGCGGCCTTCCCGGAGGGGCATCCCGAGGCAGCCGACCTCGACGCCGACGCCCGGTTCCTTGCCGCCAAGGCACGTGCTGGCGCCGCGTTCGCCGTCACGCAGTTCTTCTTCCGGGCCGATGACTACTTCGCCCTGGTCGATCGGGCGTCGCGACTCGGCTGCGACATCCCGGTCGTCCCGGGCATCATGCCGATCACGAATCTCCGTCAGGTCACGCGGATGGCCGAGTTGTCCGGCTCCGAGGTGCCGAAGGACATTGTGGACCGCCTCGAACGCCTCGGCGACGATCCGAAGGCGGTCCGGGCCGAGGGGATCGAGATCGCGACCCGGCTATGCGACCGGCTGCTCGAGGGTGGCGCGCCGTCGCTGCACTTCTACACCCTCAATCGCTCCACCGCGACCCGCCAGATCCACAACAATCTGGGAGCCCTGATCGCCTGAGCACGACACGCTTTCCCAACGATTCGTGCGATTGACGTATCACGGACCTCTCCCATGTCATCCTGAATTATGTGAGCACACGCCAGCGTGTGACCCGTGCGGCGCTCATATGCGTCGCAGTCGTGGGGGGCGCGCTCTGTGTGGCGGCGGCTGTAGCTCTGTCAGTCGACGCCTTGCCCCTCCCTGAGTCGATGGTCCTGGTGATCCTGTGGGTCAGCGGCCCGGTCTGCTTCGGTGCCTCGATCCTCGCCTGCCGTGTCGAGGACGACTCAGTCGAGGATCCGCACTACTTCGGCACGATCGTCCGCGGCCTGCGCGACGAGTGGCATCACCACGACAGCGCGGCCTAGCTCCGAGGCGCCTTCCCGACCTCCGTCGCCACCTGCGCAGCGCCGAGGCCGGCCGCGACCAGACCCGGCCCCGGATGTACGTCCGGTCCGAGCCGGAACAGTCCCGAGACCTCCGTACGCGGTCGATCGCGTCGTAGTCCGGTACGCCAGCCGGCCCAGGCGACTCCGGCCGGCGACGCCCCACGAGCGCCGACGATCTCCGACGGGGAGCGGTCGAGCCGGCTGACCACCAGGTTCCGTACGTCGATCCCACGTCGCGCCAGGCTGACCAGGATGTCCTCGGAGTCGATCTGATGCTCGATCGACCAGGCGTGTTGCCCTTCGGGTGCCAGGCCACCGGTACGGACGACTGCGAGCGGAGTCCCGTGGACGAAGGTCTCGGCCGGTAGTCGCGGGACATCGCCCTCAAGGCCGACGTAGGTCCGGCCGGCCGGGATCGCCGGTGTCAGGTCGCGGTCGGGGCCGAGCGCCGAGGGTGGCCGCGGCGCCGCCCAGATCACGATGTCGGCCGCCACGGTGCGCCCGTCGGCAAGGACGATGCCGCTGACTGCGGCACCGTCGACGGCGACGTCCTCCACGGCCGACCCGGTGATGACGTCGACATCGCGCTCGCCGAGCCGTTGCTCCAGCGCCGCGACGAGCGCATGCACCCCGCCGGCGATCCGCCATCGACCGAAGCTGCGCTCGACGTACTCCACGACGCCCATGAAGGCCGGAAGCGCCTGCGGATCCTGGCCAGCCAGCCGATGCCGGTCGAGCAGCATCGCCGACAGCCGCTCGTCGCGCACCGACCGTGCGTGACGCGAGAAGTGCCGGCGCAGCGACCGTCCGGGCTGCAACGCCTTCCACTCCCCGTTCGGGATCGACACGCGTCCGTCGAACGGCGACTCGAGGGTGCGCCGGCGCAGAATCTCCCAGCCCGGGCCCAGCCGGTCGAGGTAGCCGGCCCAGATGTCGGCCGCATGCCCGCCGAACGCGGCGGTCAGGGCGTCGACCTGGTCGGTCCGGGTGCCCATCGGCAGATCGAGCTCGGATCCGTCCGAGAAGACGTGCCGGCGGCCGGGGGAGAGCGGCTGGAGCTCGACGACGCGTTCGAGCGGCCGTCCCGACTTGCGAAACAGATCGCGTACGACAGCGGGCAGAGTCAGGGTGGTCGGCCCAGCGTCCCAGGTGAACCCGTCCTGCCGGATCGGCCGCAGGGTTCCGCCCAGGTCAGCGGCTCGCTCGTACAGCGTGACCTGGTGTCCGAGCTTCGCCAGCCGGGCAGCGGCCGCCATGCCGCCGAAGCTGCCACCGACCACAACGACCCGCGCCACGGCCCGCAGGCTATCGATGCTGCGACCGGGCCGTCGACGCAGCTCATCGGGGGATCTGGCCCGATCGGAGGTATCAATTCGGGCGCCTGCGGACTCATTGGTCAACGAGACGCTGCTTCGCGTCAAGCGCTGGCGTCGTCCGGACCTCGACGGGGGAGGTCCGGACGACGACGCGCATCTTCGGCCGTTTGAGACTACGATCCCGTCTTGGCCGGGTTTGACGCCCGTGATTCGCCCGGCTGAACAAACGAACCGAGGGAGCGACTCATGCACCAATCCTGGCTTCGTTTATCCGCAGTAGTAGGTGGCGCCGCACTGATCGGCTCCATGGCCGCCGCACTGCCTGGATCGGCCGCCTCCAACACCGAGGGGTCGTCGCACGTGGACTGTGGGGTGGTCCGCGACGCGGCAGGTGGGAGGCAGGGCGACTTCGCCCAAGCCGCTAGAGCCGCCGACGTGCCGACGTCGGTGCTGCTGGCGGTCTCCTATCTCGAATCCCGCTGGGACGACCACGACGGCTCGCCAAGCACATCGGGCGGCTATGGCCCGATGCACCTCACCGACGTGAATGTCGACCATGCCGACGGACGAGGTGACGGCGTCGACCGGCTGCCGCTCGCCTCGCTGCAGACCGCCCGGCTGGCCAGCGATCTGACCGGCATCTCGGTCGATCGGCTGCGTACGGACCCGACCGCGAACATCTGCGGTGGCGCTGCGCTCCTGGCGTACTTCCAGGACCACGCCGGCGGTCCTCTCGGCACGACGAGCGCGCCGGCGAAGTGGTCCGACGCGGTCGCCGCATACTCCGGGTCGGACGACTCCATGACGGCCGGCCGCTTCGTCCGGCAGGTCTACTCGGTGATGCGCTCCGGCGAGGCGCGCACCACGATCGACGGTCAGCGGGTCCGCCTCGCGGCGCAGCCCGGCGTGGCCCCGGCGACGACTCCGGCCAGCGCCGACGCCGCGAGCGATGCCAACGTCGACTGTCCCGACTCGCTGGGCTGTGAGTGGCTGCCGGCGCCGTACGAGTGGTACGGCCAGCCCAACCCGGGGGCCTACGGCAACCATGACCTGGCCGACCGGCCCAACAACCTGTCGATCGACTACATCGTCATCCACGACACCGAAGGCAGCTGGCAGACCACGCTCGACCTGGTGCAGGACCCGACGTACGTGTCGTGGCAGTACACCGTGCGCTCAAGTGACGGCCACATCTGGCAGCACGTCGAGCCGAAGGACGTCGCCTGGCAGGCCGGCAACTGGTACATCAACTCCCACTCGATCGGGATCGAGCACGAGGGCTTCGCGGCCCAGGGCGCGTCCTGGTACACCGAGTCGATGTACCGCAACTCGGCCGCGCTCGTCCGGCATCTGACCGCCGAGTACGGCATCCCACGCGACCGGGCCCACATCATCGGGCACGACCAGGTCCCGGGCATCACGCCGGGCAACGTCGCCGGAATGCACTGGGACCCGGGCCCCTACTGGGACTGGGAGCACTACATGCGGCTGCTGAAGTCCCCGATCGAGGGCAAGCCCGGCAACATCCGGGTCGGTGACACCGTGACGGTCAAGCCCGGGTTCAACGGCAACCGGCAGACAGTGACCGGCTGCGACACCGCCGGTGAGCCGTGCGAGCAGCAGGGCACCAACTTCGTCTACCTGCACTCCCAGCCGTCGGCGTCGTCGTCGCCGCTGGTCGGGGACGCCGGGCTGCATCCGGACGGTGGACCGGGCAGCACCGAGGTCTGGGACATCAGCGCCCGGGCCGCCGCCGGCCACGAGTTCGAGGTGGCCCAGCGGAGCGGCTCGTGGCTCGGCGTCTGGTACCTCGGCAAGCTCGGGTGGCTGCACAACCCGGCCAATCACCCCGCGGTCGTCAAGACGCCGGGTGCGGTGACCGACGCGGTGGCCAACGCCGCCGAGGTGCCCGTCTACGGCCGGGCCTACCCCGAGCGGTCGGCCTACCCGGCGGAGATCCCATACCAGCCGATCGCGCCCCTGCAGTACACGATGAAGGCCGGTCAGCGGTACGTCGTCGCCGATCAGACGGTGCCGACCGACTACTACCGGGCGACCACCTTCAACGGCGGACCGCCGAGCGACCACGTCGTCGTGCGCGGCCAGGACCGCTACTACCAGATCTGGTTCGGCCACCGGCAGTTCTTCGTACGCGTCGCCGACGTCGACCTGGTCAACGGCTGACGCTCGGCTGCGACACCACGTTCTCGTGGTGCGTGCGCACTCTGCACGGTCTCGATGCCGTGCAGAGTGCGCACCAGCCGTGCAGAGTGGGTGATGGGCCGATCGGCGACCGGCTGCCGGTCAGTCGGTCTCGACGTCGACCGGCTCGCCGCCGGTGAGCTTCAGCAGCTCGTCGTAGGTCGTCGCGAACACCGAATGCGAGTGTCCGGCGGCCGCCCAGACGACGTCGTGGTCGGCGAGCCAGCGGTCGACGAGGGTCCGCAACTGCTTCGGGTGGCCGACCGGCGCGACTCCGCCGATCGCCTGGCCGGTGTGGGTGCGTACGAAGTCCGGACTCGCCTTGCGCAGCGGGGGCAGGCCGTATTCGCGTGCGACGTACGCCGTGTCGACGCGGTGCGAGCCGGAGGTCAGGATCAGCACCGGCTCACCGTCGGCGTCGAAGATCAGGCTGTTGGCGATCGCACCGACCTCGCAGCCCAGCGCCTCAGCGGCGGCAGCGGCAGTACGGACGCCGTCGGGCAGGATGCGGAGCTCGCCGGTCGCGCCGGCCGCCTCCAACGCGGCGGCGACGGACCTGATCTGGGGATGCTGAAGGTCTGGAGTCATGTCGGGTTCCGTCTCAGATGTCGTCGGGCCAGTCGCCGGTCTTGCCGTCGATCCGCTCCCGGAGCAGGTCGGCGTGGCCGTTGTGCCGGGCGTACTCCTCGATCATGTGGACATAAATCCAGCGCAGGCCGATCCTGTTGCCGCGCCGGCTGGTGCCGACGGCGTCCAGGTCGTAGCCGGCGCTGACCTCGCGGCAGCGGACGACCTCGTCGCGGAAGATCGCGATGTCCTCGGCGACCCGATCCGGGTCGACGTCGTCGAAGTCGGCGTCGTCGGAGTTGGAGTAGTCGTAGATCCGCGGAACGTCCTCGCCGGCCAGCACCCGCCGGAACCACGACCGCTCGACCTCGGCCATGTGCCGGACCAGGCCGATCAGGCTCAGCGTCGACGGTTCCACGGTGCGGCGTACGAGATCCGCGGGCGACACGTCCTGGCACTTCCAGAGCAGGATGTCGCGGTGGAGGTCGAGCCAGGCATCGAGCATCGGACGCTCGTCGGCCACGGCAGGGGGCTCGCCGGACTGGAACAGGGGCATGGGCTCGCTCACGAGCGGTCAAACTACCTGGTCGCGAGGACATGTGCTGCCCGTTTTCGAGCCTCCCGATGCATTTGACCCGCCGTTCAGGACGCCGTCGAAAAAACTTCAGAGAAAATCTGAGGCGGGTTGTAACACGCCCTAGGGGTCGAACGATGTGGTGAGTGTGCCGGTGCTGTCCGGGCCCCCGAGCGGACAGCACCGGCACCGTTATGTCTGGGGGATCTCCGTCACATCGAGATTGTGACCGCACGTCGGATGCCATCGGTCGGCCCCGGCCGCTAACCTGCCGTCATGGGAGCTTCTCCTGCCCCATTTGGGCGCACCCTGACCGCCATGGTCACGCCGTTCACGTCCGACGGCGCTCTCGACGTCGACGCCGCTGCCCGGGTGGCGACCCACCTGGTCGACAACGGCAACGACGGCCTGGTGGTGAGCGGCACCACCGGCGAGAGCCCGACCACCACCGACGAGGAGCTCGGGCGGCTGCTTGCGGCCGTCGTCGACGCGGTCGGTGACCGGGCGCACGTCGTCGCGGGCGTCGGCACCAACGACACCGCGCATTCGGTGCAGTTGGCCCAGCAGGCAGCCAAGCACGGCGCCGCCGGGATGCTCATCGTCACGCCTTACTACTCGATGCCTCCGCAGGCCGGCATCGTCGCGCACATGACCGAGGTCGCCGACGCGGGCGACCTGCCGACGATGGTCTACGACATCCCCGGCCGGAGCGGCGTGAAGCTGAGCCACGACACGCTGATCCGGCTCGCCGAGCACCCCCGCGTCGTCGCCGTCAAGGAGGCCAGCGGCGACCTGACAGCCGGGTCGTGGGTGATGCGGGAGACCGATCTCGCGTTCTACTCCGGCGACGACGCGCTCAACCTCGCTTGGCTGGCCCACGGCGCGGTCGGCATCGTCTCGGTCGTGGCCCATGCCGCGCCCCGGCTCTGCTCCGACCTGGTGGCGGCGATGGCGCGCGACGACGTTGTCGAGGCCCGCCGGCTCCACGTCGACCTGCTGCCGGTCGTACGAGCGATCATGACCGGCACCCAGAAGGGGGCCATCCGGGCCAAGGCCGCGCTCGAGCTGCAGGGCGTGCTGACCAACCGGATCGTGCGCCGGCCGTTGATCGAGCTGGCCGACGACGACCTCGCGGTGCTGCGTGCCGATCTGATCGGCGCCGGACTGCTCTGACCGCCCGCAATGGAGGCGCATGAGTCACCCACATCTTGAGCTCGGACCCGCACCCGACCTTCCGGCCGGCGGGCTCCGGGTGATTCCCCTTGGGGGGCTGGGCGAGATCGGCCGCAACATGACGGTCTTCGAGTACGACGGGAAGCTGCTGATCGTCGACTGCGGCGTCCTGTTCCCCGAGGATCGTCATCCCGGTGTCGACCTGATCCTGCCGGACTTCGAGCCGATCCGGGATCGATGGGACGACGTCGTCGGCATCGTCCTCACCCACGGGCACGAGGACCACATCGGCGGCGTGCCGTACCTCCTTCGGGAGCGCGGTGACATCCCGCTGGTCGGCTCGAAGCTCACCCTGGCGCTGCTCGACGCCAAGCTGCGCGAGCACCGGCTCCAGGAGACCGCGAAGCACGTCGTCGCCGAGGGCGACACCCAGACGCTCGGGCCGTTCTCGTGCGAGTTCGTCGCGGTCAATCACTCCATCCCGGACGCGTTGGCGGTCGCCATCCGTACGCCGGCCGGCCTGCTCCTGCACACCGGCGACTTCAAGATGGACCAGCTGCCGCTCGACGGGCGGATCACCGACCTGCGGTCGTTCGCCCGCCTGGGGACCGAGGGCGTCGACCTGATGCTGGCCGACTCCACGAACGCCGAGGTCCCGGGTTTCACCATCGCCGAGCGGGACATCACCCCGGTGCTCGACCGGGTGTTCGCCTCCAGCGAGCAGCGGATCATCGTGGCCTGTTTCGCCTCGCACATCCACCGGGTGCAGCAGGTGATGGATGCCGCGGCCGAGCATGGCCGCAAGGTCGCCTACATCGGCCGCTCGATGGTCCGCAACATGAACATTGCCCGCGACCTCGGCTACCTCAAGGTCCCGCCCAGACTGCTGGTCGACGTCAAGGAGACCGCCGACCTGCCGCCCGAGAAGGTCGTGCTGATCTCGACCGGATCGCAGGGCGAGCCGATGTCGGCCCTGTCCCGGATCGCCAGCCGGGATCATCCGTCCGTCCGTCTCGAGCCAGGTGACACCGTCGTGCTGGCCTCGTCGCTCATCCCCGGCAACGAGAACGCCGTGTTCCGGGTGGTCAACGGCCTCGTACGGTGGGGCGCCCGCGTCATCCACAAGGGCAACGCGCTGGTCCACGTCTCGGGCCATGCCGCGGCCGGCGAGCTGCTCTACGCGTACAACATCGTCAAGCCGCGCAACGTGCTGCCGGTCCACGGCGAGGTGCGCCACCTGCATGCCAACGCCGACCTGGCCCGCCTGACCGGGGTGCCGGACCGTCAGGTGGTCGTCGCCGAGGACGGCGTCGTCGTCGACCTGGTCGGCGGAGTCGCGCGGATCGCCGGCAAGGTCGAGTGCGGCTACGTCTTCGTCGACGGCTCGTCGATCGGCGACATCACCGAGTCCGAGCTCAAGGACCGCCGGATCCTCGGCGACGAGGGGTTCATCTCGGTGATCGTCGTGGTCGACTCGGTGACCGGCAAGATCGCGAGCGGTCCGGAGATCCATGCCCGCGGGTTCGCCGAGGACGAGACCGTCTTCGACGAGGTCCTGCCGCAGCTCGAGGAGGCGCTCGACGTCGCGGTGCGGGACGGCGTCGACGACACCTATGAGCTGCAGCGGATCATCCGGCGCACGATCGGCCGCTGGGTCTCCAACCGGCTCCGCCGTCGCCCGATGATCATCCCCGTGGTCATCGAGGCCTGATCGCCCCACGCCCCAGGGGTCGGTCAGCGGGCGAGCACGACGCCGCCGTTGACGTGCAGGATCGAGCCGGTCGTCCAGCCGGCGCCGGGGGAGGCGAGGTAGGCCACCGCCTCGGCGACCTCGTCCGGCGTCCCGGGCCGCCCCATCGGGATGCCGGCTGTACGCGACGCGATGAGGTCGTCGCTGCGCCGGCTGTCCCAGAACTCCGTGTCGGGTACGAAGCCCGGCGCGACGGCGTTGACCGTGATGCCGTCAGCCGCGAGCGCAGCCGACATGCCGTGGACCCAGGAGTTGATCGCCGCCTTCGCTGCTCCGTACGACCCAGCGCCCCGAAACGCCGCGACCGAGCTCATCGCCACGATCCGGGCACCCGGGCGGGTCAGCTTCGGGAGCAACGCCTCGGTGACCAGGACGGTCGTGAGTACGTTGTTGTCGAAGTCGCGTCGCCAGCCGGTCGCGAGCTCGTCGAGGGTGTCGGCCGACCCGAGCGAGACGCCGCCGGCGTTGTTTACCAGCACGTCGATGGTCGGTCCGGGCTCGAGCCGCTCGGCCAGTCCGCCCACTGCCGCCGGATCCTCCAGATCGCAGGGTTCGGCGAAGACTCTGGTGTCACCGATCTGATTGTTGAGCTCCGTGGCCGTGTCGCTCAGCACCTCGAGTCGTCGCCCGACGATGACGACCTCGTAGCCGTCGCCGGCCAGCCGCGAAGCGCACGCCCGGCCGATCCCCGTGCCGCCCCCGGTCACGATTACCCGCTTCACCTGTCGCCATCTCCTGTCGTCGATTTCGCGTGCCGCTCACACACGGCGCCACCCTAGACACGGCTGTCGAGCCACGCCGCGGCGAAGGCGTCGACCGAACCGAATCGGTCCGCCGGCTGGTCGGCGGTGGCGCGGTCGACGACCCGCTCCGATGCGGCCGAGCCGCGCCAGTGCCCGGCCTCACCCAGCAGCACCCGGGCGGTCCGGCCGAGCGTGTAGACCGTGGTGCGCTCGTCGATCGTGGCGCCGCGGACGAACTCTTCAGGCGCCATGAACCGGCGCGAGCCGTACTGCCGATCGGTCTCGAGGACGTACGGTCCCGGTCGGTACCCGTCGAGGTCGACCAGCCTGATCTGCTCGTTCGCGGCGTCGTACATCAGGCAGCCGTCGTAGAAGTCGACCGCGACGAAGCCGTGCCCGGCGACGGTGACGTGGGCGTCGATCACGGTGTCGAGCACTCGCTCGATCGAGGCGACCGGCCGGGCACGGAACCGGTTGAGCGCGGAGTCCGATGCGGCGTGCGGGCGGCCGCCGGGACTGAACGGGTCGTTCAGGATCTCGCCGGGCACCCAGGGGTAGACGACCGCGCGGCCGCCGGGGACGTCGAACGCGTGTCGGAGCGGCACGATCGCCGGATGGCTGACCGCGGCGTGGAACCGCTCGGCCGACCGCAGCTGGCCGACGTCGGCGTCGTACGCGACCTTGACGAACCAGCGCCCGGAGCCGTCGTCGACGCCGTACGAGGTGCAGCCCGAGTCGTGGCCCCGGATGGCGGCGAAGACGTCGCCGAGCGCGGTCAGGTGGTCCTCGACATGGACCGCGATCCGATGCGTGGCGAGCAGCGACGGCACGAGGACGAGTCTCGCAGGGGCGTCCCATCGCACGACTGAGGCCCGAAGCGGCAGCTCACCGATGGCACTCTGCATGGCGTGTAGGCACTCTGCATGGACTCGACTCCGTGCAGAGTGCGTAGACACCACGAGAACGTGGTGTCGCAGCAGCGACGAATCGAGGCGGGTCCATCTAGGGCGGATCGGCGAAACGGGGCGGGAGAACGGCGTGTGACGCGTGAGACTGGTGTGATAACGACATAGCCTGGCGATCATGGCGACCCGTACGTCTTCCCCACCGAGGTCGCGCGGCTCGAGCAAGTCCAAAGGCAAGAGCTCACGATCCCGGTCGTCCGGTAGCCAGACTCGACGGACCTCGTCGAAACGGAGCAGCACGTCCTCGCGCAAGCGGTCGTCCAGCTCCCGGCCGGTCCGGACCGGGCCTGGCCTGATCGTGCGTGCCATCGGAGGCTTCTTCCGGGCGATCGCGGCGATCTGGCTCGGCTTCGCTCATGCCATCGGGGCGCTGGTCCGCAGCGTCGGCGGGGTCGCGCGTGACCTGGATCCGGAGCACCGCCGCGACGGGGTCGGGCTCGCCTTCGTCGGCCTGGCGCTGATCGTCTCCGCGTCGATCTGGTGGGACATGCCGGGAGCGGTCGGCGACACGGTCCGCTCGGTGGTCGCGGGGTCAATGGGGGTCGTGGGCTGGGCGGTTCCGCCGGCGCTGCTGGTGATCGCGTGGCGTACGCTCCGCCGCCCCGAGCGCAATGGTCCCGCCGGACGCCAGATCGTCGGCTGGACGGCACTGACCCTCGGCGTGATGGGCCTGGTCCATCTCGCCCACGGCCTGCCGCGACCGGCCGGTGGCAGCGAGGAGATGCGCGATGCCGGAGGAGCGGTCGGCTACTTCACTTCGGCCCTCCTGGTCGATCTGTTCCGGACCGACGTGGTCGTGATCCCGCTGCTGGTACTGCTCACCCTCTTCGGCCTGCTCGTGACGACGGGGACGCCGGTCTACGCGATCCCTGGCCGGCTCGCCACCCTGCGTGACCGGATCCTCGGCAAGTCGGCCGAGCCGGACAAGGAGTCCGTTCGCAGCGGGCGCAAGGGTCGGCGGCCGTCCCGGTCCCGCGACGACGACGCCGAACCGCGCAAGAAGCCCTACGACTCGCCGCTGATCGCCGACGACGCGGACTCGAGTGACACCGACTCGGTCGACAGCGACTCCGCCGAGGAGTCCGAGGCCGTCAGTACGTCGGCGCCGGGTGAGTCGGAGGGCACCGCCCCACCGACGACACCGCTCCCGGCCCGGGCCGAGCAGCTGGCGCTGTCCGGCGACATCGTCTACTCGCTGCCGGACTCCGAGACGCTCAAGCGGGGGAGCGCCCACAAGGCCCGGTCGAAGGCCTCGGACGCCGTCGTGGAGCGGCTGACCGAGGTGCTGGAGCAGTTCGACATCGACGCCCAGGTCACGGGCTACCTGCGCGGGCCGACGGTGACCCGCTACGAGGTCGAGCTCGGCCCGGCGGTCAAGGTCGAGAAGGTCACCGCACTCAGCAAGAACATCGCGTACGCCGTGGCCAGCGCCGACGTCCGGATCCTCTCGCCGATCCCGGGCAAGTCCGCCATCGGCATCGAGATCCCGAACTCCGACAAGGAGATGGTCTCGCTCGGTGACACGCTGCGCTCGCCGCTGGCCCGGCGCGACCACCATCCGATGGTCGTGGGCCTCGGCAAGGACGTCGAGGGCGGCTTCGTCGTCGCGAACCTGGCCAAGATGCCGCACCTGCTCGTGTCGGGGGCCACCGGCTCCGGCAAGTCGAGCTTCATCAACTCGATGATCGGGTCGATCCTGATGCGCTCGACGCCGGACGACGTACGCATGATCCTGATCGACCCGAAGCGGGTCGAGCTCACCGCGTACGACGGCATCCCGCACCTGATCACGCCGATCATCACCAGTCCCAAGAAGGCCGCCGAGGCGCTGCAGTGGGTCGTACGCGAGATGGATCTGCGTTACGACGACCTGGCGCAGTACGGCTTCCGCCACCTCGACGACTTCAACAAGGCGGTCCGGTCCGGCAAGGTCCATGCGCCGCCGGGAACCGAGCGGCAGCCGACCGCCTATCCGTACCTCCTCGTCGTCGTCGACGAGCTCGCCGACCTGATGATGGTGTCGCCGCGCGACGTGGAGGACGCCGTCGTCCGGATCACCCAGCTCGCCCGTGCGGCCGGGATCCACCTCGTGCTCGCGACCCAACGGCCGAGCGTCGACGTCGTGACCGGGCTGATCAAGGCCAACGTGCCGAGCCGGCTGGCGTTCGCGACCAGCTCCCTCGCCGACAGCCGGGTCATCCTCGACCAGCCCGGTGCCGAGAAGCTGGTCGGCCAGGGCGACGGTCTGTTCCTGCCGATGGGCGCCAGCAAGCCGATGCGGATGCAGGGCGCCTGGATCACTGAGCCGGAGATCCACGCCATCGTCAGGCACTGCAAGGACCAACTGCAGCCGACCTATCGCGAGGACGTCACGGCGCCGCAACAGTCCAAGCGGGAGTTGGACGACGACATCGGCGACGACCTCGACCTGGTGCTGCAGGCCGTCGAGCTCGTCGTCTCGACGCAGTTCGGCTCGACGTCGATGCTGCAACGCAAGCTGCGCGTGGGCTTCGCCAAGGCGGGTCGGCTGATGGACATCCTCGAGTCACGCGGGGTGGTGGGGCCGAGCGAGGGCTCGAAGGCCCGCGACGTCCTCATCAAGCCCGACGACCTCGACGAGGTCCTGGCGACGCTGCAAAGTGGTGCATCATGAGGGAGGAGGCGCCATGACCAAGACGCTGCGGTCGCCCGTTGACCTCAGCCAGTTGAGCCGCAAGCCGGATTCGGCGCCGTCATTCGAGGTACGGGGGCGTCCCGGCATCCACATCGTCGTCAGTGCCGTCGCAGGAGTCACGGCACTCGCGTACCTGTGGCGGGCGGTCGACGGGGGCTCGGTCATCCTGTGGGCGATGGTCGCGCTGCTCGTAGGCATCGCGATGCTGCACCTGCTCGGCCGCCGCGAGGCGTCGTTGCCCCGGCTGGTCGCCGACGAGCACGGAGTACGGGTGCGGCAGCGCAGGCAGTGGGTGGGTCTGCCCTGGGACGACATCAACCGGGTCGAAGTAGCCTCCATGCACGGGCCGCTCGGCTCGACGGTGGTCCGGCTGCTGCGCGAGGGCGACGATCCGGTCGTCATCGGCTGTGGCACGTCGACGCGTACGTCGGCCGACGACATCGTCGTGGCGCTGCGCGACCTGGCCGGCCCACGGACCCCGGTGGTGCGTGGGGTCGCGCCGTCGGAGGAGACGCTGCCCAGCGACGAGGTCGACGCCGACGAGACCGACCAGGCCGATGCCGACGAGCCCGACCCGACCGACGAGACCGACGAGACTGACGACGCTGACGGTCCGGACGTGCCGGGGGTCGTGGCGGCCTCGGACACCGGATCGCGGCGGGCCGTACGTGCCGAGGTGACCCGATCCGAGCCCGGCATGGTCGGCAAGGTCCCGGAGCCGCCGGGGGAGGCGTCGCAGCGACTCGCCCTCGACGAGGACCGCGACGACGACACCGCCGACATCGAGCCGATCACCGCCGAGATCGTCGAAGAGCCGATGTCTGGGCGGGCGCCGGTGATCCAGGCCGACGTCGGCACGTCGATCGGCCCGCTGCTGTCGGCGGCCCGGTTCCGCGCCAGGCTCAGCGTGGATGAGCTCGGCGAGCGGACCCGGATCCGGCCGCATGTCATCGAGTCGATCGAGAACGACGACTTCGGTCCGTGCGGTGGCGACTTCTACGCCCGCGGCCACCTGCGCTCGCTGTGCCGGGTGCTCGGTGTCGATCCGAAGCCGATCCTGATCACGTTCGACCGGAGCTACGCACATGCGCCGATCGAGGCCCGCGAGGTGTTCGAGGCCGAGCTCGCCACGGGTCCGCGACCCACGTTCCGGTCGATCGGCCGTGGCGCCAACTGGCTCGCCCTGCTGATCGCCGTGATGCTGCTCGCGATCGTCTGGGCGGTCGTCAAGGTCGTCGCCGGCGACACCGACCCCGGCCCGACCGCTCAGCAGGAGGAGCAGTCGGCGGTGTCCGATGCGCAGGCGGCCCAGTCCGACGACGGGCAGCTGTCCTCACTCGGAGCGCCGACGATGAACGAGCTGACCCTGCGGGGCGTCGGCAATGGCACTCGGGTCGAAGTCAAGAACGGCGACCACGATCCGGTCTGGAATGGCCGCCTGCGACCTGGTGAGAAGCAGGAGCTGACGGTCGCCGGACCGGCTACCGTGATCGCCAAGGACGGCGGCGACGTGCGGATGCGGCTCAACGGGCACTCCAAGGGCCACGTCGGCCAGCCCGGCGAACCGAGCCGGGTCACCGTCGGCCACCGCTGAGCGATCCCCATCCCGCTGGGCGTGACGTATCTGCGACCGGATGCGGCATCTGGCGGCAGAAGTGTCACGCTCAGCGTCGCCTCGGCGCCGTTGGGCGGGGCCGGGCGCATAGACTGACTCGGATTCCTTATGAGCGAGCTCCGGACCCGATCCTCCTCGACGAGCGTCGCGCTGGTCACTCTCGGCTGCGCGCGCAATGACGTCGACTCCGAAGAGTTGGCCGCCCGCCTCGAGAACGCCGGATTCACCCTGGTGGCCGAGCCCAGCGACGCCGAAGCCGTCCTGGTCAACACCTGCGGCTTCGTCGACCAGGCCAAGAAGGACTCCATCGACACCGTGCTCGCGGCCACCGACCTCAAGGACAGCGGCCAGACGCAGGCGGTCGTGGCGGTCGGGTGCCTCGCTGAGCGCTACGGAGCCGAGCTGGCCGAGGCGATGCCCGAGGCCGACGCGGTTTTCGGGTTCGACGACTACCCCGACATCGCCGACCGGCTGCGCTCGGTGCTGGCCGGCACTCCGCACGTGCCGCATGTGCCTTCGGATCGCCGCAAGCTCCTGCCGGTGACGCCGGTCGAGCGCTCGGCAGACGACACCGTGGTCCCTGGCCATGCCGTGGCAGAGCCTGACCTCCCCGACGGCGTCGCGCCGGCCAGCGGCCCGCGGGTGGTCCGTCGCAGGCTCGACTCGGGCCCGATGGCGCCGCTCAAGCTCGCCTCCGGCTGCGATCGCCGGTGCAGCTTCTGCGCCATCCCATCGTTCCGGGGCGCATTCGTGTCGCGGCGGCCGACCGAGGTGCTCGCCGACGCGCGCTGGCTGGCCACCCAGGGCGTACGCGAGCTGTTCTGCGTGAGCGAGAACTCCACGTCCTACGGCAAGGACCTCGGCGATCCGCGTCTGCTCGAGAGCCTGCTGCCGGATCTGGCAGCCGTCGACGGCATCGACCGGGTACGGGTGTCCTATCTGCAGCCGGCCGAGCTCCGTCCGGGACTGATCGACGCGATCGCCAAGACCGACGGCGTCGCGCCGTACTTCGACCTGTCCTTCCAGCACGCCGCCGGACCGCTGCTGCGCCGGATGCGCCGCTTCGGCGACGCCGAGCAGTTCCTCCAATTGCTCGAAACGATCCGGTCGAAAGCACCGGAGTCCGGCGTGCGGAGCAACTTCATCGTGGGCTTCCCCGGCGAGACCGACGAGGACGTACGCGTGCTGTGCGACTTCCTCACCGCGGCCGAGCTCGATGCGGTCGGGATCTTCGGCTACTCCAACGAGGACGGCACCGAGGCCGCCACGATGGACCGGCAGCTCGACGCCGACGAGATCCGCGAGCGGGTGGACGTCGTGACCCGGCTGGCCGACGAGCTGACCGCCCAGCGGGCCGAGCGGCGGCATGGCGAGGTGGTCGAGGTGCTGGTCGAGTCGGTCGGTGACGGCGAGGACGGACCGATCGCCGAGGGCCGCGCACTCCATCAGGGCCCCGACGTCGACGGCAGCACCTCGCTCACCGCAGTACCGTCCGGGGTCGTCGTCGGCGATGTCGTGTCGGCGGTCGTCCTCGGCAACAACGGAGCCGATCTGGTGGCCGATCCGACATGAGTACGACGGCGCGCCCGGCAGCGAGCAACTGGAACCTGGCCAACGGCCTGACCGTGCTGCGGCTCGTCCTGGTGCCACTGTTCGGGTGGCTGCTGCTCACCGACGACGGCGAGTCCGACAGCATGCGGGTGGCCGCTTTTGTCGTGTTCGCAGTGGCCGCCGCGACCGACAAGTTCGACGGCGAGCTGGCCCGTCGGCGCGGCATGGTGACCGACTTCGGCAAGGTCGCCGACCCGATCGCCGACAAGGCGCTCACCGGCATGGCGTTCATCGGCCTGTCGATCCTCGGCGAGCTGCCGTGGTGGGTGACCGTGGTCGTCCTGGTCCGAGAGATCGGGGTGACCGCGTTGCGGTTCTGGGTGATCCGGATCGGGATCATCGCAGCGAGCCGGGGCGGCAAGCTCAAGACGGCCCTGCAGACCCTGGCGCTCGGGCTCTACATCCTGCCGCTGTCCAGCGCCTTCGATCCGGTCGAGATCGTGGCGATGGCATTGGCGGTCATCGTCACCGTCGTAACCGGGTTCGACTACGCCGCGCAGGCCTGGCGAATGCATCGCCAGGGCCAGGCGACGACGTCGTGACCGACGGCTCGGCCGTTCCGCCCGAGGCAGTCGTCGCTGCCGCCCGCGGCCGGTCGGCCACGATCGCGACCGCGGAGTCACTCACCGGCGGACTGGTGTGCGCCACCCTGGTCGACGTGCCGGGTGCGTCGGACGTCGTACGCGGTGGCGTCGTCGCCTATGCCGCCGACGTCAAGGTGTCCGCGCTCGGGGTGCCGGCCGATCTGGTCGACCGGGTCGGCACCGTCCACGAAGACGTCGCTCGTGCCATGGCGGCGGGCGCCTGCGACCGGCTCGGCGCCACCTACGCCGTCGCCACCACCGGAGTCGCCGGACCCGACTCCAGCGAGGGCCAGCCGGCCGGCACCGTCCACATCGCGGTCGCCGGACCGGCGGGGCTGGTCGACCGGGCGTACGCCTTCGACGGCGACCGACAGGCGGTCCGCCGCCAGGCCTGCCAGGCTGCACTTGCCCTTTTGGCGGCGGTATTGGCCGACACGGCGTAGCGGGGGAAGCATCGCGGCCCGGCTGCCGTTATGGTCCTTAGCAGACAGTGCGCCGACCGGATCGTCCCCGCGGCCCGGTACGGTGGAAGGTATCCGACAACAAGCCGCCCAGAAGATTGACGCCCAGCAGCGATCCCGCTGACAGTCCTTGGAGGTAGTGCCGTGACCATGCTCCGGGAGCGGATCGGCGAGGTGCTGCGCGAGGTCCGAATGCGGCAGGGCCGCACTCTGCGGCAGATCTCTCAGCAGGCCCAGGTGAGTCTCGGCTACATCTCGGAGATCGAACGGGGACAAAAGGAGCCGAGCTCGGAGCTGTTGGCGGCGATCTGTTCCGCTTTGGACGTGCCGCTGTCGGTTCTGCTGCTCGAGGTGAGTTCGCGACTGGCGGCCGAGGAGCGGGCCGAGGCGATCGCCGGCACGCTGGAGACCGTCGGCGACGTGACGGTGGCCCAGCCGGCCGACGTCGTGATCGCCGCCTGACCTCGCTGCCACAGGCTCCATGTCATCGGAGTCGTACCTTCACGAAGTCTTCTCGCTGGACGGCCGCGTCGCACTTGTGACCGGGGGCAGCTCGGGGATCGGCCGGGCGATCGCGGGTGCTTTGGCCCGGGCCGGGGCCAACGTCGTCGTGGTCGCGCGTCGCGAGGCCGAGCTGGCCGAGACGGTCGACGAGCTGACCGCCGCGGGCTGCCGGGCCGGCTGGGTGAGTGCCGATCTGAGCAGTCGGGACGGCGTACGCCGGGCGGCTGACCGGGCCACCGAGCAGTGCGGCGAACCGGACATCGTGGTCAGCAGCGCCGGAATCAACCTGCGGCCGCCGATGGGCGAGGTCGACGAGAGCGTCTGGGACGCGACCATGGCGGTCAACCTCGAGGCGCCGTACCTGCTGGGACAGCGGTTCGGGCCGGCGATGGCCGCCCGCGGCTTCGGTCGGCTGATCCACGTCAGCTCGCAACAGGCGCACCGGGCCTTCGTCGACAGCGGCGCCTACGGCGTCTCGAAGGGCGCCGTCGAGTCCCTCGCCCGATCGCAGGCCGAGGCCTGGTCGAGGCACGGCGTCACCTGCAACACGCTGGTGCCGGGCTTCGTGATGACGCCGCTCAACGCTCGGCTCGCGGACGATCCGGACCGGGTCGCCGCGCTCGCCGCCCGCACCATGGTGGGCCGCAACGGTCTCGCCGAGGACTTCGCCGGCGCGGCCGTCTGGCTCGCGAGCTCAGCCGCGGGCTATGTCACCGGGCAGTCGATCTTCGTCGACGGTGGGTTCTCGGTGCACTGAGCGAGTTGACGGCCCGCGACTCCACGCGATTGCCTTCTGCCGTGCCGAGGCTTCGGATCCGTCCCGTGGACGACGACGTCAGCATCAGCGACTGGCAGTACGTCCACAACGTCGTCGTCCCGACTGCCACGCTGTCGTTGGACGATGTACGCGAGCGGAACCGGCGCCACGACCTGAGCGTCGCCTATCTCGACGAGGACACGCTCGTGGGCTGCTCGACGGTGCGGCCGCCGACGCTGGAGTCCGCGACGGCCACCGTGATCGCTCGGGTGCTCGCGCCGTATCGCCGCCGTGGATTTGGAGAAAGCATGTATGTGCACGGGCTGGAGCGGGCCCGCTTACTCGGCGCCGACACGATCGAGACGATCATCCTGGCGTCCAACACCGAAGGCCTCCGGTTCGCGCAGACCCATGGATTCGTCGAGGCCGAGCGGTACCTGCTCCCTGGCGAACGCATCCAGTGGATCACCCTGCGACTGGGCGGTAGGCCCTAGGACCGAAGCCGCAAGCCCTTGGGCGTCGCCCGGAAGCCGACCGACTCCAACGCCGCCCCGAGCGGACTGTCCAGGGCGCGCTCGCCGTTGATCGACTCGATCGCGAGCTGGTCGAGCCGGCCGCTGCGCACCGTATCGGCCAAGGCAGCGAGCGCGGCGTCGCTCACCTCGGGCTCGAAGGTCAGTAGGGTCCGCCCGCCGCGCTCGACGTAGGCGGCGAGGTCGCCGTCGACGAGGATCACCAGCGCACCCGCCTTGCGCCCGGGCCGATGCCCACCCACCTCGGCTCGCTCGGGCCACGGCACCGCCGCGCCGTAGGGGTTGGCCGGATCGGTCGCGGCCAGCACGACCGCGTGGCCACGAGCCGACTCCCCGGCGACGGACCGGAGTCGGTCGACCGCGCCGGTGGACCCGAACTGCGCGGCGCCGAGTGAGCCGACGAAGTAGCCGCGTCGGCAACGCCCGGACTCCTCGAAGGTCCGGAGAACCGGATAGATCCCGGCGAAGCCACCCGGCATCCGCTCGCTGACGACCGCGCCTCGGGTCACGACGCCGTGCCGGTCGAGCAGCACCTCGGCAGCCGTCAACGCCCGTCGGGTCGGATCGGGCTCCAGATCGGGGAGCAGGCTCCATCGACCGGCGGCGGTGGCCGGACCGGTACGGGTCGGGAGCCGGGGCCGCGGCGGTCGACCGCGGGAGTAGACCCGGCTGCGAGGCGGAGACCGCCGCGGTCGGTGCGCACCGGCGCCCGCGACCAAGGCGCGCAGCGGCGCCAGCGTGTCGTTGGTCAGGCGGCCGGCCCAGACCAGGTCCCACAGCGCTACATGCAACGCGTCGTCGTCGGTGAGGCCCATCGCGTCGGCCAACTGGCGGAAGAAGAACGCGCCACCGGGACCGAGCGTGTCGAGCACCTGGCGATGCAGGTCACCGGGCTCGAAGCCGGCTCGATCCGGCAGGGTCAGCGGCGCCGAGTCGGCGAGGTGCAGGCTGACCCAGCCGTCGCCGCCCGACAGGTCACCGGCGCCGGCCCAGACCACCTCGCCGGTTGCGGTGAGCTCGTCGAGGAGTGCGGGGGAGTAGTCGCGGACCCGGCCGGCGAGGACGAGGCTCTCGAGCGCGGATGCCGGAACGGCACAGCCGGCGAGCTGTTCGACGACGGCCAGCACGCCTTCGGCGCCGTGGAGGTCGCCGCCGACCTGCTGCCAGGCCGGCAGGAATCGGCCCAGGACGACCGGCTCGACCGGTTCGACGTCCTTGCGAAGCGCGGCGAGGGAGCGGCTGCGAAGCCGGCGCAGCACTCCGACGTCGCACCACTCCGAGCCGCTGCCGCCGGGCCGGAACTCGCCCTCGACCACGCGGCCCTCGGCACCCAGCCGGCGCAGTGTCTCGTCGACGACGGCTGGCGGGAGACCGAGCCGCCGGGCGGCATCATCGCGGGTGAAGGGGCCGTGGGTGCGGGCGAACCGGCCGACGACATCGCCCAACGGGTCGGCCACCGGCTCCAGGAACGGGTCAGGCACGCCGTCCGGCACCTCGAGCCCGAGCGCGTCGCGGAGCCGGGGCACGTCCTCGACAACCGCCCAGAAGCGGTCACCGTGCCGGTCGAACTCGACCACCCGATCCTGGTCACGGAGCTCAGTCAGCCAGCCGACGGCGGCCTCCGGATCGGTGACGCGATCGCGTACCTCGTCGTCGGTCAGCGGGCCGACCTCGCGCAGGAGGTCGGCCACGCCCTCGACGTCCTTGGTGTGCCGGACGGGTGCCCGGCCCTGCAGCTCGGCCTCGACCTGGTCGATGACCTCGGCGTCGAGCAGCTCGCGCAGCTCGGCCCGGCCGAGCAGCTCGGTCAGCAGCGACGAGTCGATCGACAAGGCGGCGGCCCGGCGCTCGGCGAGTGGGCTGTCGCCGCCGTAGAGGAACTCCGCGACGTAGCCGAACTGGCCGAACAGCAGCGACTGGGCGAACGGGGACGGCGTCGGCGTCTGGACCTCGACCAGCCGGATCCGGGCGGCGGCGAGATCGGTCTGCAACTGGCGCAGCGCTGGCACGTCGTAGACGTCCTGCAGACACTCCCGCATCGCCTCCAACACGATCGGGAAGTCGGGGTACTTGTGCACGACCTCGAGCAACTGGGCGGAGCGCTGTCGCTGCTGCCACAGGGCGTTGCGCCGGTCGCGGCCGGCTCTGCGGGGCAGCAGCAGCGCCCGGGCGGCACACTCGCGGAACCTCGCCGCGAACAGGGCGGACCCGCCGACCTCCGCAGTCACGAGGTCCTCGATGTCGTCGGGCTCGAAGACGAACGCCTCGGGTCCCGGCGGTTCGGCGTCGGACTGGGGCAGCCGTACGACGATCCCGTCGTCGCTCGCGGTGGCCTTGGCGGTGACGCCGTAGCGCTCCCGCAGCCGGGCGTCGACGATCAGCGCCCACGGGCCGTGGACGGAGAGCCCGAAGGGGGAGTGCAGCAGGATCCGCCAGTCGCCGGACTCGTCCTTGCCGCGCTCGACGATCAGCGTCTGGTCGGTCGGCAGGTCGCCGGTGGCCTGCTGCTGCTCGCCGAGGAAGGTGACCAGGTTGGTCGCCGCGGTCTGCCCGAGCCCGGCATCGAGGCATCGCGTCACGGCGTCGGCCTCGTCGGCGGCCACGAGCTCGCGGGTGAAGGCCCCGATCGCCGCTCCGAGCTCGGCTGGCCGCCCCTGGGCGTCGCCCTTCCAGAACGGGAGCCGACCGGGCTGTCCGGGCGCCGGGGCGACGAGGACGCGATCGTGGGTGATGCTGTCGATCCGCCAGCTGGTCGAGCCCAGGACGATGACATCGCCGATCCGGGACTCGAACACCATCTCCTCGTCGAGCTCGCCGACCCGGGCCGGGCGGCGGCCGCCATCGCTCCCGACCAGGAACGCCCCGTAGAGGCCTCGATCGGGAATCGTCCCACCGGAGGTGACTGCGAGCCGGCCGGCGTTGGGACGACCGGTCAGCGTGTCGGCGGCGCGGTCCCACACGATCCGCGGTCGGAGGCCGGCGAACTCGTCAGACGGATAGCGGCCTGCGAGCAGCTCCAGCGTGGCGTCGTAGGCCGAGCGTGGCAGGGCGGCGAAGGGTGCGGCCCGGCGCACCGTGGCGTACCAGGCATCGACCTCGATGGTGTCCATGGCGGCCGCGGCGATGGTCTGCTGGGCGAGCACGTCGAGCGGATTGGCCGGCATCGCGAGCTCTTCGATGGCCCCGGACCGGATCCGCTCGATGCTGATCGCGGCATGCAGCAGGTCGGAGCGGTTGGTCGGGAAGAACACGCCTCGCGATGTCTCGCCGACCTGATGACCGGCCCGGCCGACCCGCTGCACTCCACTCGCGACCGAGGGTGGCGATTCGACCTGGACGACGAGGTCGACGTCGCCCATATCGATGCCGAGCTCGAGGCTGCTGGTGGCGACGACACAGGGCAGCCGCCCGGCCTTGAGGTCCGACTCGATCAGGGCCCGCTGCTCCTTGCTGACCGAGCCGTGGTGGGCCCGGGCGATCCCGCCTTCTCCACCCCTCGACGCGCCGGACTGCGCCATGACCTGGGCGGGCGGGACGGGATCGGTCGGCAGGTCGGCGCCTTCGCGTTCGGTGGCGATCTCGTTGAGCCGGGCGGTCAGCCGCTCGGCGACGCGTCGCGAGTTGGCGAACACGATCGTCGATCGGTGCTCCTCGATCAGGTCGACAATGCGCTCCTCGACATGCGGCCAGATCGACGGCTTGGCCGGCTTCTCGTCGTCCGACGTCGGCTTGAGGCTGGGCGACGCGGTCGGTGGCACGGCTCCGATCGCGGTCATGTCCTCGACGGGTACGACGACCGACAGGTCCCATGCCTTCGGCGCCTCCGGCGCGACGACTCGTACCGGATGCGTGCCGCCGAGGAAGCGCGCCACCCGGTCGATCGGTCGGACCGTGGCCGACAGGCCGACCCGCTGAGCCGGGGCGGGAAGCAGGTCGTCGAGGCGCTCCAGCGACAGTGCGAGATGCGCACCGCGCTTGGTACCCGCGACGGCATGGACCTCGTCGAGGATCACGGTGTCGATGCCGCGTAGGGCTTCGCGGGCCCGCGAGGTCACGAGCAGGAACAGCGACTCCGGCGTCGTGATCAGGATGTCCGACGGCCGGGTGGCGAATCGTCGCCGCTCATCGGACGGGGTGTCACCCGATCGGACCGCCACCTCGACGTCACGGGTCGAACTCTCGAGGCGCTTGGCCGTGGCGGCGATGCCGCGCAGTGGGACCCGGAGGTTGCGCTCCACGTCGACGGCCAGCGCCTTGAGCGGCGAGACGTAGAGCACCCGGCACCGGCGCAGTCGATCGTCGTCCGGTGGCGTGGTCGACAGCCGATCCAGCGCCCACAGGAACGCCGCCAGCGTCTTGCCCGAGCCGGTCGGTGCGACGACCAGGGCGTTGGCGCCGCCGCTCACCGCGTCCCAGGCACCGATCTGGGCCGGCGTCGGGGCGGCGAAGGCGGATTCGAACCAGGTGCGGGTCGCCGTCGAGAACCGCTCGAGCACGCCTTCGGGCGCGCCGGACTGCGTGGACTCCACCCTGCCATCTTGACGCAGGCCGCCGACAGGGCCGGAACGCCAGCGGTGCGGAGCTAGGGCAGGTCCACCGGGTTCCAGGTCTGGCCGCCGTCCTCGGTGCGGCACATGCTGCCGTCGACGTCGATGACGTAGCCCACCGACTCGGTGGTGAAGCCGGCATAGACGTACGGTCCGTCGCCGAGACCGGTCGCGCGTGTCGCGACCCCGGAGTCGACGACCCATCCGTCCGACCCCGAGACGACGAATGCGGCATCCGGGTTGATCGCGGCGATCGCGGTCGGATCCTCCGAGGGCGGGATGTCGAGCAGCCGCTCCGGAGTCTCCCAGGTCTGACCCTGGTCGACGCTGCGGACCACAGTCGGGGTGGAGTCGTTGCAGAAAGCCCAGATCACGTCCTTGGTGGCGCTCAGATCGGCCGGATGGCAGCCGATGTCGCTGAGGTTCCACTGGACACCGTCGTCGGTCGTGTACGCGAAGTCGGGCTGGCCACCGGCGAGCGGCACGCCGAAGGCATCCTCGCCGAGGGCGACGGCCAGATCCGGCTTGGGATCGCGGCCGTCGGCCGGATCGAGCTTCTGGAGCACCCCGGACCCGTCGTTCTCGGTGAACACGACCGGCTGGCTGCCCCGATCGCCGACCACCCAGACCTGGTCGCCCCAGCTCTCAAGACCCTCCACCTGGACCGACTGCGGGTGCTGCAGTCGCGACCAGTCCGCGCCGCCGTCGTCGGTCCGGAAGATCTCGGCGCCGTTGGTCATCCATCCCGACTGGCCGTCGCCGGAGAACCGGACGGTGGTCTGGGTATGCCGGGCGTTGCCGGGCAGTTCGGTGAACGTCGGCGCATCGCTTTGGTCGGAATGGCCCAGCACGTTGCAGGTACGCCGGCCGCAGGTCGCGGAGGCGGACAGCCAGAACTCGTCGGAGCTCGAGCCCGATACCGAGCTGACCAAGACGTTCTTGGCGCTGACCGAGGCACCGGCGTGCCGTGGCGTGACGTAGGAGAGCTCCCGGGAGGACAGCGCCTGCCCCTTGTCCATGGTGGCGTGCGGCACCGGGCTGGGACTCTCCTCCGTTGTGCGGCCGTCGGCGGCTGACTCGGTACGCTGCGGCGCCGAGCCCACGTGTGGCCCATCGGTCGCCTCGTCGATCGGTGTCGTCGGGCTGACGAACGGCACGACGACCGTGATGGCCGCGATCATCGCCGCGGTGGCGAAGAAGACTCCGGCCCGTCGCTGCTTGCGTCGGCGATCGACCCGGCGATGGATGCGCCGCAGTACGTCGTCGCTGTTCGGGACGCCGGTGCGCTCAGCCCGGTCGTACTCCGACCGCAATGCCTGGCGGATCTCGTCCTCGAACGGATCGCGGTCCGGTCGCTCGCTCATGGCACCGCCCCGCGTCGGGCCTGTACGGCGGACCGTTCGCTGAAGGAGCCGGAGCAGCGGCGCAGCTTCTCCAGCGCCTTGGATGCCTGGCTCTTGACGGTGCCGACCGAGCAGCCCATCACGGCGGCGACCTGGGCCTCGGTCATGTCCTCGTAGTAGCGCAGCGCGATGACCGTACGCTGGCGCGGCGGCAGCGCCTGCAGCGCCCGCCACAGCTCGGAGTCGCCGTGCCGATCCTCGTGACCGGACTCGGGAACCTCCTCGGTCAGCCGCTCACGGCGGTGGTGCCGCCAGACGCTGATGTTGCGGTTGACCATGATGCGCCGGACGTAGCCCTCGGGGTTGTCGCGAGCCTGTACTCGGGGCCAGTGCAGCAGCGTGCGCTCCAAGGCGTCCTGTACGAGGTCGGCGGCGGCCTCCTCGCAGCCGGTGAGAATCCGGCCGAATCGATGCAGGTCGGGCAGCCGAGCCCGGACGAACGCGTCAAACGCCGCGAGTTCGTCCTCTCGCACTGCCAACCCCCCAGCGTCGATGGAGAGTGAGACCCCTCCATGGCCGGCCGCAGCCGTCTCAACGCTAGGCATTCTGCATCCTCACGCGCCAAGGACGCACGGTTCTGGAAGATGGTTGCCCGACTGAGACCAAGTGGTCTAAATCGACAGCGCGTAGAGGTGACGTAAACCGCGTCGAACTATGTCCCTGTCCCGGCATAGAGTGCGATCTCGTGCGGGACATTTCCGAGTCGGCGACCGAGACGAGCACCGATGTCGGCGCTGTGCCGGACGGCCCGATGATCGTCGCTCGGGGCCTGCGCAAGAGCTACGGCAGCCTCGAGGCGGTCCGGGGGATCGACGTCAGCGTCGAGCGCGGCGAGTCGTTCGGGTTCCTCGGTCCCAACGGCGCGGGCAAGTCGTCCGCGATGCGCATGATCGGCGCGGTGTCGCCGGTCGGCGGCGGCGAGCTGCGCGTCCTCGGCATGGACCCGGCCACCTATGGGCCACAGATCCGGGCTCGGCTTGGCGTGTGCCCCCAGCTCGACACCCTCGACATGGAGATCTCGGTCCGCGAGAACCTCACGGTCTACGGCCGCTACTTCGGGCTGTCCCGCGCCGAGTGCGCCGAGCGGGCCGACGAGCTGCTGAGTTTCGTCCAGCTGACCGAGAAGGCGAACGGCCGGGTCGAGGAGCTGTCCGGCGGCATGAAGCGGCGGCTGTCGATCGCGCGTTCGCTGATCAACTCACCGGACGTGCTGCTGCTCGACGAGCCGACCACCGGCCTCGACCCGCAGGCCCGGCACCTGGTCTGGGAGCGGCTGTTCCGGCTCAAGCAGCGCGGCGTCACGCTCGTGCTGACCACCCACTACATGGACGAGGCCGAGCAGCTTTGCGACCGGCTGGTGGTCATGGACAAGGGCGTGATCGTCGCCGAGGGCTCGCCCACCGACCTGATCCAGACGTACTCGACCCGCGAGGTCACCGAGCTGCGGCTGGGCGTGGGTGAGCACGACGAGATCGCCGCGCAGGTCAAGGATCTGGCCGAGCGGATCGAGGTGCTGCCCGACCGGGTGCTGCTCTACACCGACGACGGCGAGCAGGCTGCCGTCGCCGTCAATGAGCGCGGTCTGCGACCGGCCTCGGTGCTGGTGCGCCGGTCGACGCTCGAGGACGTCTTCCTGCGGCTGACCGGCCGTACGCTCATCGACTAGGGCCCGCGATGGACTTGGTGCTGCGCCAGTTCGACTACTGGGCGACGACCTACCGCCGGACCTGGCGGGGGAGTGTCGTGTCGACCTTCGTGATGCCGCTGTTCTACCTGCTCGGCATGGGCGTCGGGCTCGGCACGTTCGTCGACGCGAAGTCGAGCTCCGTGCTGCCCGACGGCGTGAGCTATCTGGAGTACATCGGGCCGGGTCTGCTGGCCACGATGGTGATGATGACCGCGGTGTTCGAATCCACCTATCCGGTCTACGGCAACATCAAGTGGACGAAGGTCTACGAGTCGATGCTCGCGACCCCCATGGGTGTCGTCCACGTGCTCAACGGACATCTGCTCTACGTCGCCTTCCGCTGCGCTTCGATGAGCGTGGTGTTCGTGGCCGTGCTGGCCAGCTTTGGCGTCGTCCACTCCGTCGCGGGTGCCGTCGGCGCTGTGATTGCCGCGATCGTGACCGGCATGGCGTACGCGACGCCGGTGTTCGCGTACTCCGCCCGGATGAAGAGCGACAGCGGCTTCGCCCCCTTGTTCCGGCTCGGGCTGCTGCCGATGTTCTTGTTCTCCGGCGCGTTCTTCCCGATCCAGAGCCTGCCCAACGCGATCCAGTGGCTCGCCTACCTGATGCCGGTCTGGCACGGCGTCGAGCTGTGCCGCAACCTGATCCTCGGCACCGTCGAGTGGTGGGCCGACCTCGGCCACCTGGCCTATCTCGTGCTCTGGATCGTGGCCGGCTGGTCGCTCGCGCGCTGGTCGTTCGGCGTCCGGCTGGCCGAGGGGGCGTGATGGCGACCCTGGCCGCTCGGGTGATGCCACTGCCGGTCTACGGCGGCGGGTGGCGCGTGGTCGAGCGCAACTACCTGGTCTACAAGCGGGCCTGGATCGTGTTCCTGACCGGGTTCCTGGAGCCGGTGCTCTACCTGTTCTCGATCGGCGTCGGCGTCGCCAACCTGGTCAACAAGTTCGAGCTCCCCGACGGCACGATGATCGGCTACACCGAGTTCGTGGCCCCGGCGCTGCTGGCCTCGGCCGCGATGCAGGGCGCGTTGTTCGACGCGACCTTCAACATCTTCTTCCGGATGAAGTACGCCAAGCTCTACGACGCGATTCTCGCCACGCCGCTGCGACCGTGGGACGTGGCGACCGGCGAGGTCACGTGGGCGCTGCTGCGAGGCACGGCCTACTCCGCGATGTTCGTCGTCGTCATGGTCGCCCTGGGCCTGACTTCGTCGTGGTGGACCGTGCTGACGCTGCCGGCCGCGATGCTGATCGGCTACGCGTTCGCCGGTGCCGGGATGGCGCTGACCACGTGGATGAAGTCGTGGCAGGATTTCGAGTACATCCAGCTCGTCGTCGTCCCGTTGTTCCTGTTCTCCGGCACGTTCTATCCGGTCGACACGTACCCGACCTGGCTGCAGTGGATCGTCGAGGTCACGCCGCTGTATCAGGGCGTCGTGCTGTGCCGCGGTTTCGCGACCGGAAGCTTCGTGCCGTGGGAGATGCTGGTCGCGGTCGGCTACCTGGCCGCGATGGGCACGCTCGGCATGTGGGTCGCGTCCCGTCGGCTCGGCAAGCTGCTGCTGCACTGAGCCCGGTTGGGACACCACGCTCTCGTGGTGCGTTCGCACTCTGCACGGCGTCGACGCCATGCAGAGTGTGAACGGGCCATGCAGAGTGCGCCGACGGGTCGAATCGCGAGGCTCACCGGGCGAGCTCGGCGTCGAGTACGGCCCGCAGCCGCGCCTCTTGTGGCCCCAGCGCGAGATCGCGGCCGAGACCGGCGATCATGTCGCGGAACAACGCGCCCGACCCGACGATCGTGGCATCGACGTGCTCGTAGACCTCGAGCGTGACGGTGCCGTAGAGCCGCGACCAGGTGCGCAGGAACACCCACTGCAGCCCCACCGGCACCCCGCGGTTGCTCCAGGCCGGATGGAAGTCGCTGTGCCTGGCATCACCGGCGACGAGCTGCTCGACCAGGGCCGGGTCGAACTCGTCCTCGCCCGGCACGTCGAACTGATACTCCCGCCAGAGCTGGATGAACAGCTCGCTGAACAGGGCGCCGAAGCGCTGTCCGGCCTCGGCACACACCGCGGCTCCGGACGTCCGGACGTCGGTCGCGGTGTTGGTGAAGATCAGGCTGAACTCCGACCGATGGGCTAGCGACCACTGCCGGAAGGCCGCCGACGCGGCCACGATCCGGGCGGCCGGATCGTCGTCCGGGTAGCGGTCGCGGGCCGACTCGAGCGCGGTGAGGATGTCGTCGTAGACATCGGCCGCGACCCGGAAGATCAGGTCGTCGTAGCTGTCGACGTAGCGATAGAGCGCGGGGGCGGTCATGCCCATTTCGGCCGCGATCGAGCGCAGTGAGATGCCCTGCGGGTCGACCAGGAGGCGGCGGGACACCTGGACGATCTCGTCCATCGTCGCGGCCCGCTGCCGCTCCCGCCGGGTGGGCGGCGCGGCGGTGCCGGTGGGCTCGGTCGCGGTCATCGCGGATTCCTCCTTGACAGGCGCGCAACGGCGCGCTCATAGTTAACACTGTAAATCATAAACGGTGTTCACCAGCGTGATACCCGTAAGATCACGCGCATCCGGAGGTAGAGACGATGCTCACGCGGTGGGGCGACTTCGTCGCCCGGCGAGCTCGATTGGTGTTGGTAACGGGCGTGCTGGTCGTGATCGCCGCGGCCGGCTTCGGGTTCGGTGTGTTCGACAAGTTGCAGGACGGCGGCTTCGACGATCCGGCCAGCGAGTCGGCCAAGGCGACCGACCTTGAGCAGAGTGCCTTCGGCAACCGCGAGGCCGATCTGGTGGCCATCTACTCCAGCGACGACATGACCGTGAGCGATCCAGCGTTCGAGCGAGCCGTCGACGACGTGGTGGCCGGCATCCCGGCCGACGCGGTGACCCATGTCGTCACCTGGTACGACACCGGCGCCCCGTCGCTGGTGTCGGCCGATCGGCACTCGACCCAGGTGGTTGTGAGCCTGGCCGGCGACACTCAGGACGAGTTGTCGACCAGTGCGGACGAGGTACGGCCCACGCTCAAGTCAGATCAGCTCACGACGCACATCGCCGGCCAGTACGCGGTGTTCGATGACGTCAGTACCACGGTCGGCGAGGACATCGCCCGGGCCGAGACGATCTCGATGCCACTCGTACTCATCCTGAGCCTGATCATCTTCGGCAGCATCGTCGCGGCGCTGATGCCGGTCGGCATCGGCGCCATCGCGGTCTTCGGCTCGTTCGCGATCATCCGCGTGCTGACGTCCTTCACCGACGTCTCGGTCTTCGCGATCAACATCATCACATTGCTGGGCATGGGCTTGGCGATCGACTATGCGCTGTTCATCGTGAGCCGGTTCCGCGAGGAGCTCGCGACGCGTCCCGGAACGGGTCGGGACGACGTGGCCGATGCGGTGTCGGCGACGGTCGCCACCGCCGGCCGGACGGTCCTATTCTCCGGCCTCACAGTGGCCGCGGCGCTCGCGTCCCTGTTGATCTTTCCGCAGGGCTTCCTCCGATCGATGTCGCTCGGCGGTATCGCGGCCGTGCTTGTGGCGATGACCGCCGCTCTGACGATGCTGCCCGCGACCCTGGCGGTCCTCGGCCGCCGGATCGAGGGCGGTCGGATGCCATGGCGGCGCCGCCGCTTGGCCAGCGCGGTCGGTGAGCACGGCGCGTGGGCCCGGCTGGCCCGCAGCGTGATGCGCCGGCCGGTCGCGTACGCGGTGACCGTCGTCGTCGTGCTCCTCGCCCTCGGCATCCCGTTCCTCGGTGCCAAGTGGGGGAGCGTCGACGAGCGGGTGCTGCCGAGCGACGCACCGAGCCGGGTCGCATCCGACGTGCAGGCCGCCGAGTTCGGCGGAGTGCAGTCCACCGCCAGCATCGTCACCACCGGCCAGACTCCGGCCGAGACGAGGGCGTACGTCGGTGAGCTGGGCCAGGTCGACGGCGTCGACAGCGTACGCGTGATGGATCAGGGAACCCACGACGGCGAGCCGGTCGCGCTGATCCAGGTCACATGGGCCGGGGACAGCCAGACCGAGGCGTCCCAGACCATCGTCAAGGACCTGCGAGCGATCGATCCCGGCGACGGCGCCGAGGCCTTGGTTGGCGGCCAGACCGCGTCGACGGTCGACCTGATCGACTCCGTCGGCTCGCTCCTGCCATGGATGGGCCTGCTCGTCGTCGCGGTGATGCTCGTGCTGCTCTTCCTGGCCTTCGGCTCGCTGGTGCTGCCGATCAAGGCCGTGGTCATGAACGCGATCTCGATCGTGGCGTCGTTCGGCATCGTCACCTGGATCTTCGCCGACGGCCATCTGGACGGGCTGCTGGGCTTCACGTCGACCGGCTACCTGGATGCGACCCAGCCGATCCTGATGCTTGCGATCCTGTTCGGCCTGTCGATGGACTACGAGGTGTTCCTGCTCTCGCGGATCCGTGAGCAGTGGGACGCCACCGGCGACAACACCGAAGCCGTCGCGACCGGCGTGCAGCGTACCGGCGGCATCATCACGAGCGCGGCGCTGCTGCTGGCCGTCGTGATCGGCGCCTTCGCCACGTCGGGGATCGTCTTCATCAAGATGATCGGCGTCGGCATGCTGGTCGCGATCCTGGTCGACGCGACAATCGTACGAGCGCTGCTGGTGCCCGCCACGATGAAGCTGCTCGGCCGGGCGAACTGGTGGGCACCGGGGCCGATGCGCCGCTGGTGGGAGCGGCACGGCATTCGCGAGACGGGATCGCCGGAGGAACAGTCGGAGGAGTCCTCGATACTGGTCCGGTGAGGCACAGCGAGTTCTGGACGCGGATGGAGCAGCATCTCGGTCGGGCGTACTCCCGGGTGTGGTCCCGGGAGCAGGTCCTGGGTGAGCTGGACGGCCGCACGGTCGACGAGGCGCTGGCCGCCGGCGAGTCGCCGAAGCGGGTGTGGCACGCGGTCTGGGGCGCGCTCGAGCTTCCCGACAGCGAGCGCTGAGCGTGGCGGCAACCACTACCGCCGCGGCGGACGTCCAGCGCCGGACTGTCGCGAATCTGGTGGCGAGTCAGGCGCTCGGCGGCGTCGGGGTCTCGACCGGAATCGCGGTCATCGTCCTGCTGGCCGAGGACATCCTCGGATCGGCCGGCCTCGCGGGTCTGCCGCAGTCGGCGCAGGTGTTCGGATCCGCCGCCGGCGCGTACGGGATCGCTGCCCTGAGCCAGCGGTCGGGCCGACGGATCGGGTTGGCCGCGGGCTACGCCACCGGGACGAGCGGCGCGGTCCTGTGTGTCGTGGCGGCGGTCGTGTCCAGCTTCGCTCTGCTGATGCTCGGCGCCGCCCTGCTCGGATGCGCCACGGCGGCGAACAGCCAGGCCCGCTTCGCGGCGACCGACCTGGCGCCGGCGACCACCCGCGCCCGCGCCCTGTCGATCGTGGTGTGGGCGACGACGATCGGCGCGGTGCTCGGACCCAACCTGGTGGGGTTGGCCGGCAACGGTGCCGACGCGGTCGGCCTTCCCGAGCTCTCTGGCGCGCTCGTGCTCGCTGCTCTCGGCACCGGGCTCGCGGCCGGATTCCTCCAATGGCGGCTGCGTCCCGACCCGCTGCTGCTGTCTCGCGAGCTGGCCGAGGCCGAGGGCGACGAGGACGCCGATCCGAGGGCGCCGCGACCGCATGTGCTGACCGTGCTGCGCGAGCATCCGCGGGCCATCGGCGGCATGGTCGCCGTCGCCGCCGGTCACGTCACGATGGTGTCGGTCATGGTCATGACGCCGCTGCACATGGACCACGGCGGCGCCGACCTCGAGCTGGTCGGGTTCGTGATCAGCATCCACGTACTCGGCATGTTCGCCTTCGCACCGCTGGTCGGGTGGTACACCGACCGAGCCGGGCAGCGGGCCGTGCTGCTGACCGGTGCGGCCATCCTGCTCGCGGCCGTCACGCTGGCCGGCCGGTCGCCGGAGGGTGCGTCGGTCGGCCTGGTGGCCGGCCTGTTCCTCCTCGGACTCGGCTGGTCGTGCACTCTGGTCGCCGGCTCGACCATGCTCACCGAGGCGGTCCCGCTCCCGGATCGTCCGACTGTGCAGGGCACATCGGACCTGGTGATGGGCGTCTGCGCCGGGATCGGTGGCGCCGCAGGCGGCTGGGTGGTGGCCACGTGGGGGTTCAACATCCTCAACGTCGCCGCCGGGTTCGTGGCCCTGGCGGTCGTGGTCGTCGCCGTCGTCGTGCGGCGGATGGTGGCCGAGCCGGTCGGCGTCTGACGTACCCGTGGCGAGGACCGGCTCCGCGCTCGGCAGACTGGGGGCCATGGACACCTTGCTCGAGAGGCAGCTGATCCAGACCGACGACGGCGAGGCCGACGCCATCTACGTACGTCCGGTCGACGACGGTCCGTGGCCGGGAGTCGTGCTCTATATGGACGCCTTCGGCCTGCGGCCGCGGCTGGAGGAGATGGCCACCCGGCTCGCCGCCGAGGGATATGCCGTGCTGGTGCCTAACGTGTTCTACCGGGCCGGGCCGGCGCCGGTGGTCGAGCTCGGCGACATCAGCACCCAGGAGGGCCAGACGGCGACGTTCGGGAAGTTGATGCCGCTCATCCAGCAGCTCCGTCCCGACCTCGCAGAGCGGGATGCCGCGGCGTACCTCGACTTCCTGGCGAACCGGAGCGAAGTCGAGCAGCCGTACGGCTTGGTGGGCTACTGCATGGGCGGGCGGCTCGCGTTCGGAGCGGCCGCGGTCGCCGGCGAGCGGGCGGCGGCGGTGGCGTCGTTCCACGCCAGCCGAATGGTGACCGACGACGAGACCAGCCCGCATCTGCTGCTGCCGCGGATCCGAGGCGAGGTCTACGTCGCACATGCCGACCACGACCGGGGGATGCCGCCGGAGCAGCAGGAGCGACTCGCGGCGGCGTTGCGCGAGGCCGGCCTGACCTTCAGCGCAGAGCAGTACGACGACGCGCGGCACGGGTTCACGATGTCCGACACGCCGGTCTACGACGCGGACGCGACCGAACGTCACTGGAAGGCGCTGCTCGATCTGTTCGACCGGCAGCTGCACTGACCTGGTCAGCCGCGGATCGCCGCCGGCAGGTCGGCCATCGTCGTGATGACCCGGTCGGCGCCGGCCAGCCGCGACGCGGGAGTGAGACCGGCGTACCCGACGACGGCCATGCCGGCTGCCTTGGCGGCCTCGACGCCGTACGGGCTGTCCTCGACGACAATGGAGTCCGCCGGTTCAGTGCCCATCCGCTCGGCGGCGTGCAGGAACAGGTCCGGGAACGGCTTGCCTCGCTCGACGTCCTGCGCACTGAAGATCCGGCCGGCGAACCGGTCGTAGAGCCCGACGGTCTTGAGCGTCAGCTCGATCCGCTCGTGGGTGCCGCTGGAGGCGACGCAGGTCGGCAGGTCGATCGCGTCCAGGGCGGCCTCGACACCGGAGACGCTGGTCAGCTCGGATCGCAGCCGGGCGAACAGCTCGTCGTGGTAGCGCCGTTCGAAGTCGGCCGGCAACGCCCGCTGGAGCTTCGCCTCGACGACCTCGCGTACGTGGGCGAGGCTGGTGCCCATGTAGCGGGTGACGGCCTCCTCGTACGTGATCGGATCGCCGTACTCGGTCAGCAGCGCCGCGAGGATCCGATTGGCGATCGGCTCGCTGTCGACGAGCACTCCGTCGTTGTCCAGGATCAGCAGGCTCACGCGCGCCGAGCCTAGCCGGGCGGTCGTGACGGTCCGGTGACGCCGTCGCGTAGCCGGGTCCAGTTCGGTGGCCGTCCTGGCAGACTCGGCGCGTGAGTCCCGCAATCGACCAAGCCGAGTTCGCCGTGATCGGGGGGTCCGGCTTCTATGCGTTCCTCGAGGATGTCGTCGAGCACGACGTCGACACACCGTACGGCCGGCCGTCGGCGCCGATCGCGGTCGGCACGGTCGACACCGGGTCCGGCCCGCGCCGGGTGGCCTTCCTGCCGCGGCACGGTCGGCGGCACGAGTACCCGGCCCATGCCGTGCCGTATCGCGCCAACCTCTGGGCGCTGCGATCGCTCGGCGTGCGTCAGATCCTCGCGCCGTGTGCGGTCGGCGGTCTGCGACCCGACCTCGGTCCCGGCACGCTGGTCGTCCCGGACCAGCTGGTCGACCGGACGACCGGGCGGGTTCAGACGTACTTCGACGAGGGGCCGTGCCATGTCGCCTTCGCCGACCCGTACTGCCCACGACTGAGTCGCGGAGTCGTCGACAGCCTGCGTACGCAAGGCGCCTCGCCCGTCGAGGGCGGCACGATGGTCGTCATCGAGGGGCCGCGGTTCTCGACGCGGGCGGAGTCGCAGTGGTACGCCGCGCAGGGCTGGTCGCTGGTCAACATGACCGGTCATCCCGAGGCGGTGCTGGCCCGCGAGCTGGCGCTCTGTTACGCGCCGATCGCACTCGTCACCGACCTCGACGCGGGGGTCGCGGCGGACGAGGCGGTCAGCCAGGCGGAGGTGCTGCGGGTCTTCGCCGAGCACACCGACCGGCTCCGGAAGCTGCTGCGCGACACGGTCGCATCGTTGCCAACCGATCGCGACTGCACGTGCCCGGATGTCCACGAGGGCATGACCCTGCCGGTGACGTTGCCATGAGGGTGCTGCTCACGGGCGCAGCGGGATTCGTCGGTGGGCATGTCGCTGCGGCGCTTGCCGAGGCGGGGCACGAGGTCGTGGGCGTCGACGCGCTGATCCCGCAGGCGCATCCGGTCGGCGCCGAGCCGTCGGCGGGTGTGGTGCGGCTGGATGTGCGCGATGCGGCGGGGCTCGACGCTTTGTTGACCGGCGTCGACGTCGTCTGTCATCAGGCGGCGATGGTCGGCAACGGCGTCGACGTGACGGACTTCCCGGAGTACGCGTCCCGCAACGATCTCGGGACGGCGACGCTGCTGGCCGCAATGGCCCGGGCCGGGGTCGATCGGCTCGTGTTGGCGTCGTCGATGGTGGTCTACGGCGACGGTCGCTATCGGTGCCCGGATCACGGCGTAGTCGCGCCGGCGCGGAGGCGGGTGGCCGATCTGGACGCGGGCGTGTTCGACCATCGGTGTCCTTCGTGCGAGGCACTGGTCGGGTGGGAGCCGGTGGACGAGTCGGCGCCGTCGCGCCCGCGTACCGCCTATGCGGCCTCGAAGGTCGCACAGGAGCACTACGCCGGTGCCTGGTGCACATTGCGCTCGGCGCGGGCAGTGGCGCTGCGCTATCACAACGTCTACGGGCCGGGGCTTCCGGCGGATACGCCGTACGCCGGTGTCGCGGCGATCTTCCGGTCGGCCGTGGCGCATGGCGACCCGCCGCGGGTGTACGAGGACGGCCGCCAGACTCGGGACTTCGTCCACGTCTCCGATGTGGCCGCGGCGAATATGGCGGCCGTCGAGGCGGTGGCTGGGCATCCGGAGGGGCTGACGGCGTACAACATCTGCTCGGGTCAGCCGCGCACGGTCGGGGACCTGGCGGCCGCAATCGCGTCCGGTGGCGGTGGGCCGGAGCCGGTCGTGACCGGTGCCTACCGGCCGGCCGACGTGCGGCATGTCGTCGCATCCCCGGTCGCTGCTCGCTCGGGCCTCGGCTTCGAGGCCAGGATTGCCCCGGACATCGGGCTCAAGGAGCTGGCGACGGCTCCGCTGCGTCCGACGGCGAGGGACCATGCTGCTCGAGCTTGAGGTGGAGTACGGGGGACTGCCGGCAAGTCCTGATGCGGTCATCTCGAGGCACGCGGTGCGGGCGATCATCGTGCAGGACGAACAGCTTCTCCTGGTGGGTTCGCGACATGGGGACTACAAGTTCCCGGGCGGTGGTGTGGAGATGGGCGAATCCCCGAACCTGGCGCTGACCCGCGAGATCGCCGAGGAGTGTGGCATCACCGGAGCGAGGATCGGTGATCACCTCGTTCGCACCGTCGAACGCCGCCCGGTCCGGGAGCCCGACTCCGTGCTGGCCATGACCTCGGACTACTTCCGGGCGTTCGTCGACGACGCTCCGCTCTCGGTCGCGACCAAGCTGTCCGGGTACGAGCGGGACCTCGCGCTGATCCCGGAGTGGGTCGATGCTCGGTCGGCGCTCCGGGTCAACCAGACGCTGCTCGACCGGTGGAGTGACGACGAGCTCACCGATCGAGCACCTTGGCTCGTCCGCGAGACCAGGGTCCTGGCGGCCTTGCTGGGCGACGAGGTCGCCATCCACTGGCGGTAGCCAAATCCCGAAACACGCCGGCGTGTCTCGGGATTTGCCTACCGCCAGCGGGGCCGATGCCAGCGAGCGGGCGTTAGTGCGAGACGGCGGTGGCCGGAGCGGACTGTGGGGCGAGGGGGAGCCGGATCTCGAACCGGCAGCCGGGGCCGTGATTCGCGACGCCGATCTGGCCGTGATGCGCCTCGACTAGTCCGCGGGCGATCGCGAGACCGAGCCCGGCGCCGGCCGGTTCGGCTCCGTCGTCGCCGGTGGCGTCTCGGGCGGCGCTGCCGCGATAGGCGAGGTCGAACACCGACGACAGCTCCGGCTCGGGGATGCCGCCGCAGCCGTCATCGACCCGAAGCCAGGCGGCCTGCTGATCCGTGCCAGTCGACACGACGACCTCGCCGAGCCGCGGCGTGTGGCGTACGGCGTTGCCGAGCAGATTGCGGACCACGCGTACCAGCTCGTTGCCGCCGCCGAGCACGATCGGGCCGACCGGGTCGCCGGGCCGGATCCGTACCTCGACACCACCGGCCGCCGCCGCCGGATGCATCGACGCCACCGCCTCGCGTACCACCTCGGACATCGACACTGGGCGCAGCGACAGGTTCAGCGCGCCGGCGTGGATGCGGGACATCTCGAACAGGTCGTCGACCATCGCGGACAGCCGGAGCGACTCGCGTCGGATCTGCCGTGCGTACGCGGCGACGTCGACCGGCTCGTGCACGACTCGGTCCTCGAGCGCCTCGGTCATCGCCCGGATACCGGCGAGTGGCGTACGCAGGTCGTGACTCACCCAGGCGACCAGCTCGCGCCGGGCCCGTTCGGCGGTGCGTTCGCGATCGCGGGCCTCGCGCTCCCAGACGCTCTGCCGGGCCAGTGAGCGGCCGAGCAGGATCGCCGTTGGCACGCAGACCAGCGTCACGACGATCCACACCACGGCACCGCTCCGCAGCTCCTTGGTGAGCATGAACCCGCTCGTGACGACGACACCGGCGATCAGCGCGATCAGCGGGATCAGGGTGATGACGACCATCGACAGGGTCAGCGAACGCGACCGCAGTCGCCTCAGCAGCAGCGCACCAATCAGCGCCACCGGCAAGGAGCAGGCCAGGCCGAGCATGGCCGCGCGCCAGTCGTGCTCACTCATACGTTGTTCCCTCCCACGGTTGGCTCCGCCCGGTCGTAGCGATAGCCCATGCCATAGACGGTGCTGATCCGGGTCGGCGCCGATGGGTCGTCCTCGATCTTGTGCCGCAGCCGCTTCACGTGCACCGTCACGGTCGAGTGGTCCCCGAAGCTCCAGCCCCACACCCGGTCGAGTAGGTCCGAGCGGCTGAACACCTGTCCTGGATGCGAGAGCAGGAAGGTCAGCAAATCGAACTCGCGCAGCGTCAGGGCCAGCTCCTCGCCGCGCAGGGTGACGCGCCGCGAGGGCAGGTCCACGGTCAGGTCGCCGTCGCAGAGTGCCTTCGGACCGGTGCGCTCGGCGCCGTTCGCCGCCGCCCGACGCAGCACCGACGTCACGCGCAACGACAGTTCGCGGGGGCTGAACGGCTTGGTGACGTAGTCGTCGGCGCCGAGCGACAGGCCCGCGATCCGGTCGTCCTCCTCGCCCAGCGCGGTCAGCATGATCACCGGAACGTCCGGCCGGCCGGAGGCGCCGTCGCGCAGTCGCTGGCAGACCCGGAGGCCGTCGATGCCGGGCAGCATCACGTCGAGCACCACCAGGTCGACCGAGTCGTCGGCAGCGCGAAGCGCGGCTTCACCGTCGTACGCCAGCGTCACGCGATGTCCGTCGCGTTCGAGGTAGCGGCGTACGACGTCGCGAACGGCCGGATCGTCTTCCACGACGAGGACATGGGCGTCCCTGCTCACATACGACATTGTCCCTCTCACCATTGGGTCACCACGAGGTGCTGTAGCAGCAGCGCGCCGGCTGCCTGGCCGACGAGCACCGGCCGCTGCCATCGGTCCGGCAGCAGCGTCGCGAGCAGCAGGGCCCACCAGGCGAACGGCAGCCAGATCCGTTCCACCTCGGACTTGCTCATGCCTGTGAGCGTGGCCGCGATGACGGCGGCGATCGCACCGGCGCCGAGCCAGGCGACCGCGCGGGCGCCGGGCCGCCGTTCGGGATCGCCGCGCACAAGTGTCCGTGCGGTCGCCGGCAATGCCGCCCACACGGCCAGTCCGACCGTGCAGGTCCAGGCGGCGACGTTGGCCCAGACCCAGTAGTCATAAGGGCGGTACTTCGACATGCCCACCTGGTAGCGCTGGACCAGGACGGGATAGGCCTCCCACCAGGCGAAGCCGGCTAGCGTCACCGCACCGACCACGACCGCCATGCCGCCCAGCACCCAGGGGATCGGCTGCCAGCGACGGGCCGCGATGAGTACGGCCAGTGCGAGCGGCGCGAGCAGCACCAGTCCGTACGACAGATAAAGACAGCAGCCGAAGGCGAGTCCGGCGGCGATCCCGTACGCCGGTGCGTGCCGTCGTCGGGTCGCGGCGAGTGCCAGCAGCGCTATCGCCCAGGCGGCGACGGCGGCGAAGAAGGCATCGCCGGAGACGCCGATCCAGATCGCGGCCGGGGCCAGGATCAGCCATGGCGTCGCCCGGCGAGCCCACTCCTCCCCGGCGAGGACGCGCAGCGTCACGCAGCAAGCGACCGCCGCGGTCGTGCCGAGCGCGAGCACGGTCAGGCCGAGCCAGAAGGTGTCGTCGAGGCCGATCCGGTCGAAGCCGATGAAGGTCAGCAACGCGCCCGGCGGATGGGCCGACACGTGGACCTCCCAGTTGTTCTCCGCCCGTAGGGGGATGTGGTCGATGAAGTCCGGAAAGACCTCGCGCCACGACGTGACGCGACTCGCGTCGTAGAGATACTCGCCCGGTCGCGTGAAGACGTCAGCGATTCCGGCGCGGCCGTCGACCGCGGCAAGCGCGATCGTCCACGCGGTGGCCGCCGCCCAGGTCCACGCCAGCAATGCGAGCCAGGACAGCCGCTCGGCGAGCACCGGACCGACGGTCACGACGGCGACCGCAATGCCGACGGCCGCCATCGTGCCGGGTCCGAGCCGCGGATCCCATGCGCCGGCGAGCGGAGCCCAGGTCGCGCCGACATCTTCGCCGGTCCATCGTGGCCAGCCGATCGCGAGCATGACGAGCAGCCCGCCGGCAGCGATGCACACGATGCTCGGGAGCGGGCGCGCGATCGAAGGGCGGACCAGCACACTCGTCAGATTAGGGCCGCGACCGCGGCTCGACCGGCGCTCGGCGGAGACGTCACAGGTACGTCATCGCGAATCCGTACCGCACCGCGCGGGCTGCTGCATACGGTCGTCGACATGGACCGACGAACGACGATCTGCGACGTCGTACTTCCGTGCCGCGACGAGGCAGCCGCACTGCCGATGGTGCTTGCCGGACTGCCCGAGGGCTACACCGCGATCGTCGTGGACAACGGCTCCGCCGACGGCACCGGCGAGGTCGCTCGGTCCCTGGGCGCGACTGTCGTACGCGAGGACCGGATCGGATACGGCGCGGCCGTGCACGCCGGTGTACTCGCGGCGACCGCCGAACTCGTCGCGGTCGTCGACGGCGACGGGTCGATGGACCTGGCCGATCTGCTGCCGCTGACGGACATGGTGCGTCGGGGCGAGGCCACGATGGCGGTGGGGCGGCGGCGACCGGCCGGCCGCGGCGTGTGGCCGTGGCATGCCCGACTCGGTACCAGACTCGTGTTGCGACGACTGCGCCGGGTCAGCGGCCTCGCCCTGAGCGACCTGGCGCCGATGCGGGTGTGCCGACGGGCCGATCTGATCGCGCTGGACGTGCGAGACCGGCGGTTCGGCTACCCGGTGGAGCTGATGCTGCGGGCGGCCCGGGCGGGCTGGTCGATCCGCGAGGTCGACATCGCCTACGGGCCGAGGGCGGCAGGCACTCGGTCGAAGGTGTCGGGCTCGTTGCTTGGCACCGTGCGGGCGGCAAGGGACTTCGTCCGGGTGGCGTCATGAGGTCGACGCGCGTCGGCGCGGCGGGAGATGGCGCAGTCGTGCTCGTGATGGCCAAGGCGCCGGTGCCAGGGTTCGCCAAGACCCGGCTTGCAGCGACCGTCGGACCGAGGGCCGCCGCCGACCTCGCGACTGACAGCCTGCTCGACACGCTCGCGGCGGCGGCCGGCACCGGCTGGCCGGTCGTCGTCGCGTTCACCGGCGAACTCGACTCGGCGCCCCGGGCCGGCGAGCTCCGCGAGGCGCTCGCCCGATGCCTGGTGATCGAGCAGCGCGGGCGGGGGCTGGGCGAGCGACTCTCGGCGGCACATGTGGACGCAGCCGACGCGGCAGGCCGTCCCACTGCCGTTGTGCAGATCGGCTCCGACACGCCGCAGATCGAGTCGGCCGATCTGGTCGCCGCGCACGATCGGCTGAGCGGTCACGACGCGGTGGTCGGTCCGGCTCGCGACGGCGGCTGGTGGCTGCTGGCCACGAGGCAGCCGGCGGTCGCGGACTGCCTCGAGACCGTGCCCATGTCGCGCGCCGACACCGGCGCCCGGACGATGCGGGCCCTCAGCGCGGCGGGCTGGCGGACCGGCCGCACCAGGCGAATGCGCGACGTCGACACCGCCCGCGATGCCGAGGCGGTCGCGCGGCTGGCCCCGGCGTCGCGGTTCGCCGCCCGGTGGGCCGAGCGGAGCCGGACGACCGGGCCGGGTCGGCCATGACCACTGTTTCAGCGACCCTCGACACGGTCGCCGCCCTCGACGCCGCGTTCGTCGGCGTGCCCTGCGAGTTGATCCGGGCCGACGGCCGACGCGGTCCGCTCCCCGTGGTGCGGTGGGCGGCCGAGCCGGACGCCACCGACCGCAGTCTGCTGCTCGAACCCTGCGGCGGTCCGACCCTCGACATCGGCTGCGGACCGGGACGGCTGACCGCCGCCCTCGGCGCCCGCGGCATTCCCGCGATGGGGATCGACGTCTCGGGGGTGGCCGTGTTGAGTACCCAGGCGCGTGGCGCTGCGGCGCTACGTCGCGACGTGTTCGACCACGTACCCGCTGCCGGCCGCTGGCGCCATGTCCTGCTGGCCGACGGCAACATCGGCATCGGCGCCGATCCGGTGCGCCTGCTGCGTCGGGCTGGCGAGTTGCTCGGTCCGGCCGGCACGATGCTCGTCGAGTTGGCCCGGCCGGGCTTCGGTGTCCGGTGCGAGGAGATCCGGCTCCGGGTCGGCGAGTGGGTCACCGCCGCGTTCGCCTGGGCCTGGGTCGGGGCCGACGCGATCGGCTCGCTGGCCAGGGCAGCTGGGCTCGGCGTACTCGACCTGGCGTCCAGGGACGGCCGATGGGTCGCGACCCTGGCGGCGACCGGGCCATGACTGCCGACACCCGCGATGCGCCGGCCGAGCGGGCTCGCCCGAACCGGCTCCGGGTCCCATGGGTCGACGACTTCTCCGAACGGCTGCGCGGACCGGAGCTGACCAGCCGGGTCGGGCTTTGGCTCGGGATCACGCTCTCGATCACGTTCCTGACCGGTCTCTGGAGCCACTTCCAGCAGGACACGCCGGGCTGGCTCACGATCCCCACCAGCCCGTACTGGCTCTACCGCGTGACCCAGGGACTCCACGTCATCAGCGGTACGGCGGCCGTGCCCTTGCTGCTGGTCAAGCTCTGGTCGGTCTTCCCGCGCCTGTTCCGCCGGCCGCCGTGGCGCCCCGGTCGAGCGCAGCTCCTGCACCTCGCGGAGCGGGTGTCGATCGCCCTGCTGGTGGCCTCGGTGATCTTCCAGCTCGCGACGGGTCTGAGCAACGCTGCGCAGTGGTATCCATGGGGGTTCAGCTTCCGATCGCTGCACTACGCGGTCGCCTGGGTGTTCATCGGGTCGCTGCTCATCCATGTCGCGGTCAAGCTGCCGGTGATTCGCCAGGCGCTCGCCGAGCCGGTTGATCGTGACGAGCCGGCGCCCCCGCCCGGTGCGCTGACCCGACGCGGTCTGCTGCGCGTCACCTGGGCTGCCGCCGGTGTCGCGGTGCTCGCCACGGCCGGATCGACGGTGAGCTGGCTCCGGCACGTGTCGATCTTCGGCGTCCGATCGGGCGACGGCCCGCAGGGGATTCCGATCAATCGCAGCGCGGCCGCGGCCCAGGTCGAGCCGATCGATCCGGCGACCTGGCGACTCGAGGTGGTCTACCGCGACCGGGCGCGGGAGTTCAGCCTCGACGAGCTGCGCGCGATGCCGCAGGCCAGCCACGACCTGCCGATCGCCTGCGTCGAGGGTTGGAGCGGCTCCGGCACCTGGACCGGCGTCCCGGTGGCCGATCTGGTGGCGGCCGTCGGCGCTCCGGACGGCTCACGCGTCTTCGCCGTGTCGATGCAGCGGCGCGGTGGCTGGCGTACCAGCGAGCTGCCCGGGCAGTTCGTCGCGGACCGTCGTACCCTCCTCGCCCTCGACCTGGCCGGCGAGCCGCTCGCGCTCGACCACGGTTACCCCTGCCGCATCATCGCGCCGAACCGGCCCGGTGTGCTCCAGACCAAGTGGGTACGGCGGCTGGAGGTGTACGCATGACAGCCTGGCGACTCGCGTTCGCGATTCCGGGCGTGGCCGCGCTGGCGTACGCCGCGACCCGACTCTGGGAGGTGCCGGCCGACGCCTGGGGCTCGGTGCTGACCTGGCTGGCCGGGGGAGTGGTCCTCCACGACGCCGTGCTCGCGCCGATCGTGGTCGGTCTCGGCGTCGCCGCATCCCGATGGCTGCCGGCGCCGTGGCGGTCGCCGGCCGTCGTCGCGGTGGTGTGCTGGGGAAGTCTGACCCTGGCGGCGATCCCGGTGCTGTACGGCGGCGGCGTACGGCCCGACAACCCGACGCTGCTGGACCGGCCGTACGTCGCGTCCTGGTGGATCGGGTCGGCGATCGTTGTCGTCCTGGTCGTGGCGGCGGGGTGGTGGCGCCTCAGGTCGACGCGCCCTTGGCCGCCGTCGCCTGCCGGACGAACTCGATGAACGTCCGGGCCGCGGGCGGGAGGTCGCGCGCACGGCGCCAGACCAGCGCCACCGGCAGCTGCAGAGCAGGGCGCAGGCTGCGTACCTCGATCGCAGGCCCGTCGATGGCGGTCAGCGACCGGGGCAGGATCGCCGTGGCGAAGCCACGGGCAGCGAGCGACCGCAGCAGGAACGGGTCGCCGCTCTCGAGGGCGAGCCGAAGTGGCTGACCGGCGGCCGCGAACCGCTGGTCGAGGGCGTGGGTGATCGCCGATCCGCGGCGGGTCGCCACGATGGTCATCCGGCCGAGGTCGGCGACGCTGACCTGCCGAGCGCGTGGGGCGCTGTCGGGCGCGAAAGCGGCGACGACCTCGTCCTGGCTCAGGGGCTCGACCGCGAGCTCGTCCGGCGGATCGCCGGCCAGCAGGGAGATCGCGGCATCGAGATCGTCGCGGGCCAGCCGGCGGAACATGTCGTCGGCGATGCCCTCGTAGAGGTCGACCTCGACGCCGGGATGAGCGCGGCTGAAGCTCGCGAGCGAACCGGGCACATCGACGTCGCCCGCCGGCAGCAACGCTCCGATCCGGATCCGGCCACGAAGTACCCCGCGTAGCTCGTCGACCTCCTCCCGGGCGCCGGCCAGCTCCGCGAAGATCCGGCGTGCCCGGGCTGCGACCACCAGTCCCGCCTCGGTCGTGATGACGCGTCGGCTCGTACGTTCGAACAGCGGCGTGCCGAGCTCCCGCTCCAGCCGTCGGATCTGATGGGACAGCGCCGACTGGGCCAGATGCAGTTCCTCGGCAGCCCGGGTGAAGTGCTGGTGCCGAGCTACGGCCTCCATGCACCTGAGCTGGTGGACGTCCACGCGATCAATCGTAGAACACGATTGTTCCAGTCTGAACTATGTATTGCATCGCTCAATGGGACGCGGGCATGCTCGACGTATGGCAGGCACTCCGGACTTCACCGTCACGCGGCTGGACGCAGCTGCCAGCCGTGACACCGAGCTGATCAAGCGGCTGACCGAGCTGGTCAACGACGTCTACGTCACCGCCGAGAGCGGGCTCTGGCAGGACGGGTTCACGCGGACCACGCCGTCGGAGTTTGCCGAGCTCATCGCCGACGGACAGATCGTGGTCGCCACGGCGTCCGACGGGCAGGTCGTCGGCAGCGTCCGCCTCCATCAGATCGCCGCGGACACCAGCGAGTTCGGGATCCTGGTCGCCGACCCCGATCGGCGCGGCGCCGGCATCGGCCGGGCCCTCGTCGACTTCGCCGAGCAGGACAGCCGCGACCGCCGGCTGCGCGCCATCCAGCTCGAGCTGCTCGTGCCACGTACCTGGCGGCATCCGAGCAAGGAGTTCCTCAAGTCCTGGTACGGCCGGCGCGGCTTCCGGCTGATCCAGGTCCGTCGCATGGATGACGTCTATCCCCAGATGGCGCCGCTGCTCGCCACACCCTGCGACCTCGAAGTACACGAGAAGCCGCTCGTACGAAAGTGAGGCCGCCATGCTGACTGACACGCTGGAACGGGAGTCGAGTGTCGTACTGCGAGCCGAGCCCGAGTCGAGCGCCGTCGCTGTCCTGGCGACGGCCGACGGCCTCGCCTATCGGATCGCGGAGCTCGGTCCGGCGAGGTTCGAGGAGGAGTTGGCGCGATTCGTCCTGGCCGCTCAACGCCTCGGCGCTGACCCGGTGCTCGGGTCGGTGGTACTCGACCGGAGTGCGCCCGACGTGACTCGGCAACGGGCCTTCGGAGCGCTGCATCATCAGGTCGCTCGGCGGGCGGTCGAGGCGTAGCGAGACACGCCGCGTGTCGGCGACGCATCGAACACGTGTTCGGGTTACGGTGGTCCCTGCTGTGGTTCTGGCACGGTCGTCCACAGACCGAGTGGCGGTACGAAACGCTGTCGGTGGCCGTGCCTAGGGTCAGAGCATCGAGAAGACGAGACGACCGCAATCGATCAGATGGGTTCGCCAATGGCTGCAGGGGATCGCGACAAGGCACTCGACACCGCGCTCGCGCAGATCGAGCGCCAGCACGGCAAGGGATCGGTGATGCGGCTGGGCGACGAGAGCCGCGCTCCGGTCGAGGTCGTGCCGACCGGCTCCATCGCGCTCGACATTGCGCTGGGCATCGGCGGCCTGCCGCGCGGCCGCGTCGTGGAGATATACGGTCCAGAGGCGAGCGGAAAGACCAGTCTCGCACTCCATGCGGTCGCCAACGCACAGAAGGCCGGCGGCATCGCGGCGTTCATCGACGCCGAGCACGCCCTCGATCCGGAGTATGCGGCGAACCTGGGAGTCGACATCGACGCCTTGCTGGTCAGCCAGCCCGACTCCGGCGAGCAGGCGCTCGAGATCGCCGACACGCTGATCCGCTCCGGCGCCCTCGATGTCGTGGTAATCGACTCCGTGGCGGCGCTGGTGCCACGGGCCGAGATCGAGGGCGAGATGGGCGACAGCCACGTCGGCCTGCAGGCCCGGTTGATGAGCCAGGCGCTGCGCAAGCTGACCGGCGCGCTCAACGGCTCGGGCACGACCGCGATCTTCATCAACCAGCTGCGGGAGAAGATCGGGGTGATGTTCGGGTGCCTGTCCTACGGCACTCGCGTCCGGCTCGCCGACGGCAGCACGGAGAAGATCGGCAAGATCGTCAACCAGAAGCTGGACGTGGAGGTTGCCTCGTACGATCCGGAGACCGATCGGATCGTGCCCCGTCGAATCGTCAACTGGTTCGACAACGGCAACGCCGACCACTTCCTGCAGTTCACCGTCGCCCGCTCCGGCCAGAACGGGCGCTCTCAGTTCGCCGCGACGCCGAACCATCTGATCCGGACACCAGGGGGCTGGCAGGCAGCGGGAGACATCTTCGTCGGCGATCGCGTCCTGGCGGCAGAGACGCACCGGCTCAGCGACCAGCAGTTCCAGGTCGTTCTCGGGTCGCTGCTCGGCGACGGCAATCTGTCACCCAACCGGCGCGACCGCAACGGCGTGCGACTCCGGTTCGGACACGGCGAGCGCCAGCACGACTACCTTGACTGGAAGGTGTCGCTGCTCGGCAACATCGACCACTCGACCCGAGTCAATGCGGAGGGAGCGAAGTTCGTCGACTTCAGGCCGCTGCCCGAGCTCGGCGAGCTCCAGAAGGCGGTCTACTTCGGCGACGGCAAGAAGCACATCTCCGAGGAGTACCTCAAGGCGCTGACGCCGCTGGCACTGGCGATCTGGTACATGGACGACGGCAGCTTCTCGCTGCGCTCCAAGGGCCGCCAGCAGCGGACGGTGGGAGGCAGTGGGCGGATCGAGATCTGCGTCGAGGCGATGAGCGAGGGATCCCGGATTCGGCTCCGCGACCATCTCCGCGACGCCTACGGGCTCGAGGCCCGGCTGCGGCTCGCCGGGCGTCGCCGCAAGGCGACGCTGGTCTTCACCACGGAGTCGTCGGCACGCTTCCAGGAGATCGTCGCTGCCCATGTTCATCCATCGATGGACTACAAGCTGCTGCCGCGGATGCGTGGCCGGTTCGACGTCCAGCCTCACTTCGCCGAGCCCATCGAGCGGTTGGTTCCGGCACGTGTTCTCGACGTTCACGTCAAGCCGCCCACCCGCTCGATGCGCCGCTTCGACATCGAGGTGGAGGGCTGCCACAACTACTTCGCCGACGGCGTCATGGTCCATAACTCGCCCGAGACGACCACCGGTGGGCGGGCTTTGAAGTTCTACGCCTCGGTCCGACTCGACGTGCGGCGGATCGAGACGCTCAAGGACGGCACCGACATGGTCGGCAACCGGACTCGCGTCAAGGTCGTGAAGAACAAGGTCAGCGCCCCGTTCAAGCAGGCCGAGTTCGACATCATGTACGGCAAGGGGATCAGCCGCGAGGGCGGTCTGATCGATGTCGGTGTCGACGTCGGCCTGGTCCGCAAGGCAGGCGCTTGGTACACCTACGAGGGCGACCAGCTGGGCCAGGGCAAGGAGAATGCCCGCGGCTTCCTGCGCGACAACCCGGACCTGGCCGACGAGCTGGAGAAGCGGATCAAGGAGAAGCTCGGTGTCGGCCCGACCGTCGACGCTCCGGCCGACGAGGCGACCGACATCGACTTCTAGCGATGCGTACGAGCCGCGGACACCCAGACGCGACGAGGCTGATCACGATGCCCCGACCGGCGCAGAAGCCACGCGACGAGCCGGCCGACCCCGAGGTCCCGGACGAGGATCCGGAGGCGGTCGGGCGCAAGATCCTGTTGCGCCGGCTGACCGACCGGCCACGGAGTCGTGCCGAGCTCGCCGAGGCGCTGCGGAAGCGCGACGTGCCGTCGGAGATGGCGACTCGGCTGCTCGACCGGTTCGAGGAGGTCGGCCTCGTCGACGACGAAGCGTTCGCGCGCACCTGGGTCCAGACCCGGATCGGCAACAAGGGTCTGGCCCGGCGAGCACTCGGCGTCGAGCTGCGACGCAACGGCGTTGCCGACGACGTGGTGCGGACCGTCCTCGACGAGATCGACGGCGACGCCGAGACCGAGACGGCCCGTCGCGTGGTCCGGCGCAAACTGCCGAGCACTCGCGGCCTCGACACCCAGGTCCGGATGCGACGGCTGGCCGGGATGCTCGGCCGCAAGGGTTACCCGCCCGGGCTCGCGTTCCAGGTGGTCCGAGAAGAGCTCGGCGCCGACGAGATGCTGGCCGACGAGCCCCTCGACTGAACCAGCCGACTGAGCCAACCGACTGAGGCTCCGGCCATCCGCCGTCGGTCAACATGTGTCGTGGCCGCACCGCTGGCCTTCCGACACCTGACGGTGTCTGGAGCGATGCCTGCCGCGATACGTTCGCTGGGCAGCTCGACTAGAGGGTGGCTGGGCTGTCGTGTCCTCGGGACGGCGACCCCGCACGCTCCGACCCCCGAGGAGAAGCCATGCGTAAGACGTTGACCGTCCTTGCCGCCAGCGCCATGCTCGCGGCCGGGATCGGCGGGACCGCGACCGCCGAACCGCCGCAGAACCCTGGCGGCCCCTGCCTCCAGGACGACCAGAATGTCAGCCTGTCGAGCGTCGCCGGCTATGCCGACGTGGTACAGGCGCTGGACCGCATCGAGCGGACTTCGCAGGGCCGGGTGACCGTGGCATCGGCCGGACAGTCCGGCGAAGGCCGTCAACTGCTGTACGCGACCGTAGGCCACGGGCCGAAGACATTCTGGCTGCAGGCCAGGATCCACGGCAACGAGATTCACAGCACCGAGGCCGCGCTGCAGATCCTCGACTATCTCGATGGTGGCTCGAACACAGCCCGGACGATCCGGGAGAACCTCACCGTCATCGTGATCCCGATGTACAACCCGGACGGCGCCGAGGCGAACATCCGGCAGAGCACGACGCCCACCCGGATCGACCTGAACCGCGACTGGGAGAACTTCGCCCAGCCGGAGTCGGTCGCGTTCTGGAAGCTCTGGCGGGACACCCGGCCCGAGCTGGCGCTCGATCTGCATCACATGGGCCAGGCGCCGATCGTCGAGGGCACCAGCGACCTCAACCAGTTCCAGATCGGCGCTCGCTCCATCGACCCGTCGCGCATGACCGCCGAGCAGTGGCTCACCAACCGGCAGATGGCGATGGTCAGTGTCGAGGCGCTCGAGCAGTACGGCTTGGCCAACATCGCGCACTACCCGCTGATCGACATCACCAACGCCGCGCTCAGCCGGATGCTGATGGGCGGCACCGCGCCGGCCGGTGAGCAGCCGGTGGCGAACCCGCCGACCCGTGGCGCGATCTTCTTCGAGGTGCGGTCGGTCGGGCAGAAGAGCAACGGTCAGCTGGAGAACATGTTCCGAGTGCCGACGATGGCCGTACTCCTGGCTGCAGCAGACGGCTCACTCGCATCGCAGGACGTCTCCGGCTACCCGGACCTGCCGTTCGCCTCGCAGGGGCCCTGCGGCGGCATGTAGGACCTACTCGGTCAGTGCGTCGAGGATGAGGTCGGTCGTCTCCCCGGGTCGCTCCAGACCCGGGAGATGACCGGCCCAGTCCAACTCGACAAGCCGCGCCCGCGGCATGGTCTCGGCCAGCTGGGCCGCGATCGCCAGGAAGAGGTCCATGTCGTGCCGGCCGGCCACGATGACGGCCGGACAGGTGATCTGGGTCGGGTCGACCTCGACCCGTACCATCTCGGGCTGCACCGGCTCCGCGTCGGCGGCGAGTTGCACCTCGAACGCACGGCGCTGCATCTGGCGTACGAAGTCCCGCGCGGTGTCGTCGGCCTCCGGGCCGAGCCAGGTCGCGACGTTGAGCTCGACCAGCCCGTCGAGGTCCTCGGCCTCGGCGAGCGCCTGCTCGCGCTCGTCGAACGCCTCTGCATCCGGCGTCGGGTCCAGGCCGGCGAACGCAGGACACAGCAGCACCAGGCGCGAGACCCGCTCCGGATGGGATGCGGCCAGCTCCAACGCGACCCGGCCGCCGAACGACGACCCGACGACGGCGGCCTGCTGCACGCCCAGATGATCGAGCAGCGCGATGATGTCGTCGGTGTTGGAGTACGAGCCCGGCGGAATCGGCGTTTCGCCGAAGCCACGCAGATCGCACCGGATCACCCGGAATCGTTCGGCGAGCGGCTCCCATTGGGCCTGCCAGACCCGTCGGTCGGCGACGCCGGCGTGGAGCAGGAGGACGGGTTCGCCGGTTCCGGCGACATCGTGAGCTAGCAGCACACTGGGCAACCTAACGTCCTGGCTCGCGCGGCCGCCACGCAGTTGCCCCTGGACACGCGTGCCGAGGCGTCCGAACACGGCCGATGCTTGACCGTGATCGGAGTGCGACTTACGGTGACCGATACCGAGGAGGTTCCGCACTGCCGGTGCGGTTTCAGATAGCGCGAGCCCTGCTGGGCTGGAACGGGGGATGCCGAGCCGTCGGCGTTGGCGTGCGTATGCGCCGCGTCGCGGGAGCCCCTTCGGCAGGTGGCGACGGCGGTCGCCCCGGCGAGACGGAGGTGGCACATGGCGCTGGGTAGTGGCGAGCTCCTGGTGTTTTTGGGGCTCCTCCTCGTCATCGCGGCAGCCGTGCTGCTCTGGCTCTCACGACGCGCTCCGACGCACGCGCTGAACGAGGCACGCAACGAAGCCCGCCGAGAGGCCGATCGGTCGACCCGCCAGCTGGACCAGCTGGAGGCCGATCGGGCCGAGCTGTCCCGGATGCGAGAGGACGTCGAGCGCCGCGAGAGCCGGCTCGCCGAGCGCTCCGACCGCCTGGACGCGAAGCTGAACACACTCGAGGAGCGGTCCGAGTCACTCAGCACTCGTGAGGCGGACCTCGAGCGCAAACGCGACGAGCTGCTCGACATCAAGGCCGAGCGGACCAGGCTGCTCGAGGGAGTCGCCGGGCTGAGCGCGAGCGACGCCAAGTCCGAGCTGATCGCCGAGATCGAGAACGACGCAAAGCGGGACGCGATGCGTACCGTCCGGGAGATCGAGCGATCCGCGACCGAGGAGGGCGACGCGCTCGCCAAGCGGATCCTGACCACGACGATCCAGCGGCTCGCCGCCGGCCAGACCGCGGAGTCGGTCGTGACCGTCGTGCCGCTGCCCGGCGGCGACATGAAGGGCCGGATCATCGGCCGCGAGGGTCGCAACGTCCGCACCTTCGAGCAGGTCACCGGCGTCAACGTCATCATCGACGACACGCCGGACGCCGTGCTGCTGTCGTGCTTCGACCCGGTGCGTCGCGAGACTGCCCGGGTCGCGCTGGAGCAATTGGTCGTCGATGGCCGGATCCACCCGAGCCGGATCGAGGAGGTCTTCGAGCAGAGCCAGGCCGAGATCGACCGGCTGTGCGTCCGGGCCGGCGAGGACACCGCGGTCGAGTTCGGCATCAGCGATCTGCATCCGGAGCTGATCCGCACCATGGGACAGCTGCGGTATCGCACGTCGTACGGCCAGAACGTCCTGGATCACCTGCGCGAGTCGGCGCACCTGGCCGGCCTGATGGCCGACGAGATCGGGCTCGACCGGACGCTGTGCGTGCGCGGCGCGCTGCTCCACGACATCGGCAAGGCGCTGACCCACGAGGCCGAGGGGAGTCACGCCCTGGTCGGGGCCGATCTGGCCCGCCGCTATGGCGAGTCGGACGACGTCGTCCACGCCATCGAGGCCCACCACAACGAGGTCGAGCCGCGTACCGTCGAGGCGATCCTGGTGCAGGCCGCCGACGCGATCAGCGGCAGCCGCCCGGGCGCCCGGCGCGAGTCGCTCGAGTCGTACGTCAAGCGGCTCAAGCGGCTCGAGGCGATCGCCGGATCCAAGCCCGGGGTCGACCGGGTGTACGCGATGCAGGCCGGGCGCGAGGTACGCGTCATGGTGCTGCCCGACGAGGTCGACGACATCCAGGCGCAGGTGCTCGCGCGCGACATCGCGAAGGAGTACGAGGAGGAGCTGACCTATCCCGGTCAGATCAAGGTCGTCGTCGTACGCGAGTCGCGCAGCACCGAGGTCGCCCGTTGACCGAGCCGGAGACCCGCCCGACTCACACCTGGGACGGCGAGCCGATCGCGCCCGACGACCCGATCGGATCGGCCGTCGTCGTACGCCGGCTGATCGACGGCGGGTGGCAGTATCTGCTGCTGCACCGAGCGCATCACGGCCCCGACTACGCCGGCGACTGGGCCTGGACCCCTCCGGCGGGGTGTCGTCGGCCGGACGAGCCGGTGCTCACCGGAGTGGTACGCGAGCTCGCCGAGGAGACCGGGATCGCCGCCACGCCATGGGCCGTCGACGTCACGGGCCGCTGGGCGACCTGGGCGCTGACCGTGGCGGCCGACACGCCGGTCGTGCTGGACGCCGAGCACGACCGGTTCGAGTGGGTCGGTGCGGAGGTGGCAGCGCAGCGGATCCGGCCGACAGACGTCGCCGCGCCGATCGGCAAGGTCGAGGCGATGTCCGAGGTCGACATCGCCTTCCGGCCGATGACCCGCGACGACCTGCCGATGTTCGTCGGCTGGCAGCTCGCTCCGCACGCTCGTCGCTGGTTCCACGCCGGCCGGATGAACCAGGCCGAGGCCGAGCGCCGCTACGGACCTCGGATCGACGGCGACGTGCCGACCCGGATGTGGGTGGCGCAGATCGACGGCCGCGACATCGGCATGGTCCAGGACTACCGGGTCGCCGACCATGCCGACTACGCCGAGAAGACCCGCGATCCTGAGGCCGCGGCGTTCGACTACCTGATCGGCGACCCCGACCTGGTCGGGCGGGGGATCGGCACCCGGATGATCTCGCAGTTCCTCTGCGAGCGGCTGCGCCCGGCGTACCCCGACGCGCCGCGCTTCATCGCCAGCCCGGACCATCGCAATCGGCCGTCATTGCGGCTGCTCGAGAAGCTCGGCTTCCAGCAGGGCCTGTGGATCGACGAGCCCGCGACCAGCGAGTACGACCCGCCGGAGACCGAGATCGTCTGCACCCTCGACGTCGCCCACTGGTACGGCTGACGAATCAGCCTGGCATCGACTCATCACCTACACCGACACCTGGAACGGTCGGCGGATGCTTCACGGCCGTTCGACCTCGGCGGGCGACCCGTCGCTCGACCCAGATCGCCAGTCTCGACAGCGAGTAGTTGATGATGATGAAGACGACCGCCAAGACGATGGCCGTCGCGAACGAGTTGTGGAACTCGTTCCTGATCCGGTTGCCGACTGACACGATCTCCTCGTACGGGATGACGAAGGCCAGGGCGGAGTCCTTCAACGCCACGACGCACTGGCTGATGATCGCGGGCAGCATCGCCGCCACCGCCTGCGGGATCAGGATGATCGTCATCAGCTGATACTTGCGCAGCCCGATCGACGATCCGGCCTCGCGCTGACCCTTCGGCACCGCGAGGATGCCGGCCCGGAAGACCTCGGCGAGGACGGAGCCGTTGTACAGGATCAGCGGGATGGTGATCACCCAGAACTTACCGATCTCGCTGGCGTACTTGATGCTGAAGAAGAAGACCATCATCAGGACCGGCACGGCGCGGAAGAACTCGACGACGACGAAACACGGCCAGCTGATGAGCCAGTGGTCGGACAGTCTGCCGACCGCGAAGAGCATCCCGAAGATGTTCGCGAACACGATGGAGACGGCCGCGATCTGAAGGGTGATGAGCAGGCCATCCCACAGATCACGCACGATGGCGGGCGTGACGAACGGTTCCCATTTCTCATACGCGAACTGGTTGTTCTCGTAGAGGCGCCAGATTGCCCAGGCGACGACGGCAAGCAGGAGCAGTGCCGTGATCACTCCGATCACCCGGTGTCGGGCGCGGGCTCGTGGACCGGGGACGTCGAAGAGGACGCTGCTCATCGTGATGCCGCCCATCGCCGCTCGAGCAGGTGAGATCCGGTCGAGATCACCGCGACGATCAGTACGTAACCCAGTCCGATGCCGAAGAAGAGGGCGAACGCGGCTTGCGGATCGTTGTTGAGCAGCGCGCTCAGCGTGGCGGTGGCCTCAGTCACACCGAATCCGGCGGCGACCGAGGTGTTCTTCGTCAATGCGATGTAAACGCTCGCGAGCGGGGGAACGACCGCCCGGAACGCCTGCGGTAGGACGACCCGGCCGAGGGTCTGCGTGAAGGTCATGCCGATCGATCGAGCGGCCTCGGCCTGACCGGCTGCGACGGTGTTGATCCCTGATCGGACGGCTTCACAGACGAACGCCGCGGTGTAGACCGACAAGGCAATGATCGCCTTCTCGAAGAAGGTGTATTGGATGTCGAGCTCGGGGAGGCCGAAGACGACGAGGATGAACAGCACCACGAGTGGTGTGTTGCGGAAGACGTTGACGTAGGACGTCCCGATCGCGTTCATCATCCGGACCGGCGCAACTCGCATGGCTGCGAGCAACGTACCGATCACGGTCGCGATCAGCCCGGAGAGGACGAGCAGCTGGACGGTCTCCCAGAACCCGTCGACGATCTGCCGCCACTCCTCGAACAGCACATCCATGACGCGTCCTCGCCTCCATCGAACACCAGGCACCGGCACAGTGGGTCGGCACCGAGCGGCGCCGACCCACCATGCGCTAGATCAGGTCAGAGGCACTCATCCATCGTCGGCGGCTCCGGCGTGTCGATACCCGATTCGCCGAGCGTCGCCTCGAAGGCATCGGCCCAGTAGCCGTCGTCAATGGCCTGCTGCACCGAGTCCCGGAGGAAGTTGCAGAAGTCAGTGTCGTCGGCAGGGAAGTAGCCGACGCCATAGCGCTCTTCACTGAACTCGTCGCCGACGACCTGGAGCTCGTCCGGGGTCTCGGCTTCGTAGCCGAGCAGGATGGCGCCGTCGGTCGTCATCGCGTCGATCGCTCCGCTGCGCACTTGCTCCACGCATTCGGAGTAGGTGTCGAAGCCGCGACCGACGCCGCCTTCGGCCTCGATCTGCTCGAGCGACGTTGATCCCGTGACCGAGCAGACTTCGACGCCTTTGACGTCGTCGACGCCGGTGATGTCCTCCGCGTCCTCCTCGCGGACCAGGAGCTGCTGGCCGGTGATGTAGTACGGGCCCATCTGGCCGACGATGGCCTGGCGCTCGGGCGTGATCGAGTACGACGCGAGCACGAGGTCGACCCGGTCCTGCTGCAGGAACGGCTCGCGGTTGTCGGAGATGGTCTCCTCCCACGTGATGCTGTCTTCGGGAATTCCCAGCTGTCCGGCGATGTACTTGCCGAGCTCGATGTCGAAGCCGGTCGGCACCTCGTCGCCGGCACCCTGGAATCCGATGCCGGGTTGGTCCTTCTTCACTCCGATCGTGATCTCGCCGGCGTCGGCGTACTCCGCCATCTGCGAGCCTTCGGGGAACTCAGGGTTCTCGACGACCTCGACCTCGGGGCCGCCGGACTCGTCGTCCTCACCGGCCTCGCCACAGGCGGGTAAGGCCAGGGCGAAGGCTCCGAGAACTGCGAGAGTCGTGCGGGTCGTTGCTCTCATGGGATGTGCCTCTCCTCAGTGGGTGAGAATCTTGCTCAGGAAGTCTTTGGCTCGGTCGGACTGGGGGTTGGTGAAGAACTCGTCGGGAGTGTTCTCCTCGACGATTGCGCCGTCGGCCATGAAGACCACACGGTTGGCCGCCGTGCGGGCGAAGCCCATCTCGTGAGTGACGACGACCATCGTCATGCCGCCTTCGGCGAGGTCGACCATGACGTCGAGAACCTCCTTGATCATCTCGGGGTCGAGTGCCGATGTCGGCTCGTCGAAGAGCATCACCATCGGTTCCATCGCGAGTGCCCGAGCGATCGCGACCCGCTGCTGCTGCCCGCCGGACAGCTGGGCGGGATACTTGTGCGCCTGGTCGCCGACGCCTACCCGTTCCAGCAACGCCTGTGCCTTCTCGCGGGCTTGCTTGGCCGGGATGCGCTTCACTTTGATCGGCCCGAGCGTGACGTTCTCGAGCACCGTCTTGTGGGCGAAGAGGTTGAACGCCTGGAAGACCATCCCGACATCCGCCCGGTGCTTGGCGAGTTCCTTACCCTCTTCGGGAAGCGGCTTGCCCCCGAGGCGGATCTCGCCCTGCTGAATCGGCTCGAGCCGGTTGATCGCACGGCACAGCGTCGACTTGCCCGATCCCGACGGGCCGATGACGACGATCACTTCGCCGCGCGCGACGTCGAGATTGATGTCTTTGAGCACGTGCAGATCGCCGAACCACTTGTTGACGGCTTCGATCTCTACCAGCGGGCCGGGGCCGATGAGCGGGTCGGCGGCTGAGGATGGCTCCGCAATCATGCACTGGAACATTAGCGAAGATCGGGTGCAACCGTCGGGGATCGCAGGTAACGAATGGATTGCGGCGTCCGGCACAGTTGAGTCATGAACGACTTCGATCCCGCGCTCGCACACGCTGTGGAACTCGCTCGGGCCTACCTCGAATCGCTTCCGACCAGGCCGGTCTGGGCGCGCGCGTCGTACGAGGACATCCTCGAGCGCGTGACGCAGCCGCTGCAGGACGAGCCGATCGCGCCGGACAAGGTCGTCGACGAGCTTGCCGACTGGGTCGGGCCGGGGCTGACGGCCACACCGAGCGGCCGGTTCTACGGCTTCGTGATCGGCGGTGTGGTGCCGGCTGCCCTCGCGGCGGACTGGCTGACCTCGGCCTGGGATCAGAACGCCGGGCTGAACAGCGTCGCCCCGGCGGCGGCTGCGGCGGAGACCATGGCAGGCGGATGGCTGCTGGACCTCCTCGGACTGCCGGCGCTGGCGGCGGTGGGGTTCGTGACCGGCGGCACGGTGGCCAACTACGCCTGTCTCGCGTCCGGGCGGCACACGGTGTTGGACCGGGCCGGCTGGGACGTCAACCGGCAGGGGTTGTTCGGCGCACCGCCGGTCCGGGTGATCGTCGGCGCCGATCGACACGGGACGATCGACAGCGCGGTTCGGTATCTCGGCCTGGGACTCGACTCCCTCGTCGTCATCCCCGCTGACGACCAGGGCCGGATCGACGCCGAGGCGCTGGCCGCCGAACTGGGTCGGATCGACACGCCGACGATCGTGTGCCTGCAGGCCGGCGAGATCCACACGGGTGCGTTCGATCCGTTCCCGGCCGCGATCGAGGCCGCCCACGCAGCGGGTGCCTGGGTGCATGTCGACGGGGCCTTCGGCCTGTGGGCTCGGGCGAACGAGTCGACCCGGCACCTCGCCGACGGCGTCGATGCCGCGGACTCCTGGGCCACCGACGCCCACAAGACGCTGAACGTGCCGTACGACTGCGGCCTTGCGATCGTCCGCGACCGCGAGGCCCATCTGGCCGCGTTCGGGTCGCGCGCCGCCTATCTGATCAACACCGAGACGCCCGAGCCGAGTGACACGGTCCCGGAGCTGTCGCGGCGGGCTCGCGGCTTCGCTGCGTGGGCCGCGCTTCGGAGCCTGGGCCGCCAGGGGGTCGCCGACCAGGTGCGGAACCTGCACGAGCGGGCGGTCCAGGTAGCCGACGGGATCCGGGCCATCCCGGGTGCCGAGGTGCTCAACGACGTGGTGTTCACCCAGGTGATCGCCTCGTTCGGCGACGACGAGACAACCGGGGAGATCGGGCGCCGGCTGCTCGTCGACGGTACGGCGGTGGTGACGCCGTCGCAGTGGCGCGGCCGCGCCGTACAACGCATCTCGCTCAGCAACTGGTCGACCACGGCCGACGACATCGACCGGACGGTGGCGGCGCTGCGACGCATCTCGTCCGACGTCCGGGGCGCCTGACCGCCTGGCGATAGGCGGGGCTCCACTGGCGGTAGGCAAATCCCGAAACACGCCGGCGTGTCTCGGGATTT
>Ga0081455_10000045_pt1 | contig 128603 bp, 111 predicted proteins | sample TabmetS3T2R1_FD_70207 | JGI IMG/M metagenome (GOLD analysis project Ga0081455, IMG submission 70207) | Tabebuia heterophylla rhizosphere microbial communities from the University of Puerto Rico - S3T2R1 | ecosystem: Host-associated > Plants > Roots > Rhizosphere ...
CCTGAATGGTGCTCCTGAACCTGCGACCAATACCGCCTTCGACAAGCCGTATCATCGCAGCTCAGAGCACCATTCTCCTTTCACGGCACGCCGACCGAACCCTCACCCCATGAAAGCCCCGGGTTAGCGCTCTTCGGTGCTCGTTCACGATGCCGCCGAGGACGGGGACGCCTTTACCACGTGGAGGGACATCTAGGGACGTCTCTGCTACGGTGGAGACGTCCCTAGGCGTACTTGGGGGAGGGTCGATGACCAACGAGCGTCTGCGTGACGCCCTGCTGTCACGGGGGCTCACTCCGGACGAGCTTGCCGAGCGTATCGCAGTGGATCCGAAGACGGTCGAGCGCTGGATCAGCAAGGGCCGCACGCCCTATGCGAAGTCGCGTCACAAGATCGCTGCGATCCTGCAGGAGAGCGAAAGCTACCTGTGGCCGGACGCGCTGTCCGAGGCCAAGGCGAGCGAGGTCAGCAACTCCGAGATCGTGAAGGTGTACGCGCATCGCAACTCGGTGCCGGCCAATCTGTGGGACAAGCTGCTCTCACAGGCAGCGGCGTACGTGGACATGCTGGTGTACGTGGGCATGTTCATGACCGAAAAGCCCGGGCTCCTGGAGCTGTTGCGAAGCAAGGCCGAGGCGGGAGCGCGAATTCGGCTGCTGTTCGGCGATCGCGGCGCACCGGCGGTGATCCAGCGCAGCACCGACGAGGGCATCGGCCCGCACACGATCTCGGCGAAGATCGACCACGCGTTGGCCTACTTCCGCAAGCTCGACGGCGTATCCGGGATCGAGATCCGGACTCACGGAACGGTGCTCTACAACAGCATCTACCGGTTCGACGACGAGATGATCGTGAACCCGCACGTCTACGGCAAGATCGCCGCCCACGCCCCCGCGTTGCACCTGCGGCGGTTGTCTGCCGGCGACTTGTTCACCACCTACGCGGATAGCTTCACCGCCGTGTGGGAGCACGCTCAACCGCACCAGTGGGAGGACTGAGCCCGTGCCGAAGAAGGACTACTACGACGACCCCGACGCCCCGGCCGCCAACAGCATCGTGCCCGCGGTCGCCGCTGTGGTCCGCAACGAGGCCGGCGAGATCCTGCTGATCGAGCGCACCGACAACGGCCTCTGGGCCCTGCCCGGTGGTGGTCAGGATGTCGGCGAGTCGGTGGTGGACGCGGTGAGGCGTGAGGTCGAGGAAGAGACCGGGCTGACGGTCGAGGTCACCGGGATCAGCGGCATCTACTCCGACCCGAAGCACGTCATCGCCTACGACGACGGCGAGGTCCGGCAGGAGTTCTCGATCTGCTTCCACGCCCGGCCGTTGGCGGGCTCGTTGCGGCCCAGTTCGGAGTCACGGCATGTGCACTGGGTCGCGCCGGAGCGCCTGGACGAGCTGGACATCCACCCGTCCATGCGGCTGCGCATTGATCACGCGGTCACGAGCCCTGAGGATGTCCACCTGGGTTAGCCGCAGAGACGGCGGAGAGGCGGCCCTTCGTGCGCTCGACGGCCGCCAGCAGCTCGGGGCTGGCGCCGGTGATGAACCGAGTCACGAGATGGTCAGGGCCGTAGCGCCGCTTGATCTCCGCAATGCGGTCTTCGGCGTCGACGGTCTCGCCGTCGGGCGAGGTGGTGAGGTCGCAGTACCAGAGCGCGTCCCGGATCGAGCCGCGTTCGTCGTGGAAGTCGGCCAGCTCTCCGGTCAGCCCCCGCAGTTCGGCTTCGTAGACGGCGTAGGAGTGGTGTGCGACGAGATGCACGAGCCGTTCGGGGGCATCGACCTTGGCCAGGTAGGTAGCGCCGTCGATGGGGTGAAAGCCGGTGTCGACCAGGTCAGGGGCATACCCGACGTCGTGAAGGAGGGCCGCGGCTTCCAGCAGTTCGGCGTGCGATCCTGCGATCGGCGCGAGGGTGCGCGCCTGCCGGGCTACGCCCCGCACGTGGGCCCATCGTCGAGGCAGCGCGTCACGCAACTTGGCCTCGGAGAGGTCATATGCCCACTCGATCAGCGACATCCGCCCACCGTAACGTCAGGATTCAGCGGACGCACGAGGCCCGCGAACGAAGCTGCCCTTGGAGCGGACAGTAACGACCAGACCCAGCTCGCGCAGGATGCTGGTCGCGTGGCGGGCAGTGCCCAGTGAGACGCCGTACTCGGCGGCCAGCCGCCGTTCGGCCGGCAACGGGGTGTTGGCGGCGAGCTGGCCGGCCGCGATGAGCCTGGCCAGATGATCGGCCAGTAGCTCGTAGATGTACTTGTCCGGGTTCCTGTCCGGATCAAAGACGATGCGTTCGTCGACGGCGTGGCTGCCGTCGAGGTCATCGCTCATGCTCCCTCCTGCCTGTTGGCGATACCGGTTGCGCACCCCGCCGCGTGGCGGTGCCGCTCGTTGCGGCGGAGCACGAGGGCCAGGATATCCGATTTTGGGATATCTGCCGGCTCTCCGGTCGCCTTGACAGGTGGAGAAGTCGATCTACTCGGCCGAGTACCAGCAACTCTGCCGCCTCCTGCGCGAGATACGCCAGGAGGCTGGCCTCACACAAGTGCAGGTCGCCGAGCGTCTGGGGGTACCGCAGTCGTTCGTCAGCAAATATGAGTCCGGAGAACGTCGGCTCGACGTCATCGAACTCAACCACGTAACCAAGTCGTTAGGAATCACATTGACTAATCTTCTGTCAAAGATTGAGCTAGGCGGGTAAGTCCTCATCACGGGGCGCCGCGGAAGACGTGTCCACGTGCTCTTGTTTAGGGTCAAGGTAGCCCAACAATATGTATTTGCTTCTGGCGGAAGAATCTCTCCTTAGCAGCTCGGTCATTCCTGGAGAATATAGTGCTCGCATCGCGTCCAAGGCAACCTCCACGGCTCGGTTTCGCAGTTTAATTGCGTCGTCGAGTGATGGTTCTTTAATGCCACCATGCACGATATTACTTCTGCTCCGATACAACTCAAGTAACTCTTCATAAAGTTCCCGCCTTCTCGCGAAATCGCTTCTCTCTATTATTCTTGCGAGCGCACCGCATACCCTTAGACTCGTTTCGGGAGACGAACTGAAGATATTCTCCCATGCGAGCACTGCGTCAATAAAGCCGTCAAGCGGGTCGAGGCGGTCTATAGCAGCTGAGAGCGTGCGACGCATAGCTACGTCAAGCTCTCGAGGGTACTCATTTAAGCGCGACCCCCATTTCTCGATGCCGGGGATATCGGAGTCGAGGATTGGGAGGTCGTCCGTTTGAATCGGCGATTCGAATTGCCATCGTTCTACGGGGCCGTGCGCCAATGGATCAAGGATGGTAGTTGACTTGTGGACGCAGCGATGGAGTCGCCTTCCGCGGCTCGCGAGAATCAGCGCGTATCGAGTTAGGTTGATGATCCGAGTTAGCTGCTTGTCGGATTCTTCAAATCGAGGTTTGTGCCGACTGAAGAGGTCGCGCTCGCCTTTGATTTCCTCGGGATCCCAAGTGCGCTTACTCAGTACCTTTAGGGGAGCTTTGGTCACTAGAACAATATTGTTACGTCCACGTAAGCGCAAGATTCTAGCGTCTGAGGATGTTGCTGAGCGGATTTCCCCCCAGGGAAAAGTGATCGATTTGCCTTCGGGAAGCGTGATGCCACCGATTTCGATTATGGTGGGCACTAGTACCTGGTGTCCAGTGGCAAGCTTGCGGACATCTTCCACAACTTCGGCAACAATTGCAACAAAATGCGCTAGAGAGACGCTTCCGTTCAGAATTGCTCGGTGGTATGCGGACGTCAGTATCATTCCTGGAAGGCCGACAAGCTGGAAACTGCCACTGCGGCCGAACGAAACGATGATATTCGACTGGATTTCGTACAATGTGTGTTGATCACGGAGCGCCTCAGGATCTTTAGGGGCGCCTGGGTAGAAGTACTTGAGCTTGCTGTCTGTAGCGATCAGTTTGAATAGTTCTAGTCGCCGAGGGTGGCGATGAAGAGCGGACGAAAGGGTTGGAATAAGCAGACTCGAATCCTCTGTTGTCGGAAAAAGAAACGCCGGATACAGGTCGCTAGCAATCTGTCTCAAGCAATCCTGGAAATGGTCGCCCGTTTCCGAGATGGCCACTATGTCGCCACCGCAGTGCGCTCGTATAGATTTGGCGAGCGATCTTCCCTCGATCTCGCTGTACTGAAGTAAATACTGCGAAATCAAGAGGCGCTTCTGTGTCCCTTCCTGCCTTGAGATCGACGACACTACTCCTTCCAAATGTTGAATAGCGTCGCGCTGTCGGTCTGTCCATTCGGTTCCAGCCCGTTCGACCTCGTGCTCCTCGCAAGCAAGCAAATAAGTGAGAAGTTCAGCACCTAAGACGGCCTGTAGATGTTCCACGTTTTCCCAATCAACGCATCGAGGCGTCCAGCACTCCCAAGGGGGAGCTGAGCCGATCCATGTGAGAACTTTCTTTACGTCTTCAAGCCGCCCTACCGGGCGGGCGCGCGGGCCGAACTGGCGCGCGGCCGAGCTGTCCCGCTCCGCTCGGCACGGCCGCGCTCAACGCCGTCGGCAGGCGCGCGCAGGGCGCGAGAGGGCGCACGACGGACGTATGAAGCACTGGACATCGGCGACTCACGAAGGGAGCACCATCCCCGCGATCGCCGGATGGTCAAAGCCGGAACGCGCGCTGTCAACCCCGCTGCGCGCCGATCACGCCGGTGGTCACCTTGCGTCCGCCCAGTCACGGAACGTAGATCGCCAGTGCGGCGTGATCGGTTACAGGGTTGACAGCACCCGCCCCGGCTGTGGGCGGCTATGGATCGCGGGATGGTGCCGCCTGGTTGGTGCGATGCGGCCAGGAGCCGCGGCCCGACTCGGAGCAGGCCCGTTTTACTCCCGTGAAACGACCGATAAAGACGGGAGCCAGTGGCATCCGTCGCGATCATGGAGCCCGACGTCCATGCAGGTCATCGGCCGTGTCCGAAGGCAACGAGCAACGTCGACAAGCCCGGAAAGCGAGCCGAAGGGTTGTTGGTTCGAGTCCAACCGGGGGAGCAGGGCAAACAGGGCCTCGGAGATCATCCGGGGCCCTTTTGACATCCAGGGGTGACATCAGTTCTCCGCCGCCAGCTGGTTCATCCGCTCGGCCATCTGCCGCTTCGCCTGGTCGAGCACGTGGCCGTAGATGTTGGCTGTCGTCGTGATCGAGGCGTGGCCTAGCTGCTCCATCACCTCGCGGATGGTGGCCCCGTCCTCCAGTAACAGCGTCGCGCACGTGTGGCGGAGGTCGTGCACACGGCTGCGATCGATGCTCGCTCTCCGTAACACTCGGTCGAGCATCGTATTGACGTTCCTCGGCTCGACCACTCTCCCCGATCGGGTGATGAACACCAGGTCGTCCGGCTGCCCGGGTGCCGGGTTGGGCGGTTCGGTCAGCCGCTCCGCAGTGTCCTGCCGGTGCACCTTGAGGGCAGCCATGCAGACGGGCGGCAGGTAGGGCCGGCCTCACGCAGGTCCAGGTAGCACAGCGCCTCGGGGTGCCACAGTCGTTCGTCAGCAAGTACGAGTCAGGGGAGCGACGCCTCGACTTGATCGAACTTCGACATGTGGCTGGTGCCCTTGGAACATCCGTGGCTAACGTGATCGAGGGGCTCGACCTCTGCTGAAGGCTTGTCCGGTGACGGTGCGTTGCAGTCAGTGCTCTGTTGAACCGGAACCGCACGGTCTTTTGGCCGCCGGCCGGCTCACTCGTCCGTCACCCCGATCGATCGCGGCCTCGTAGAAGGCGTCGGCGAGCGCCATAATGACCGCGCTGATCCCGGGACCGTCGCTGAAGAAGTAGTCGGCCATGGTGTTGTGGGCTTCCTGGTTCTCGACGACGGCCTCGGTGACTGCAACTTGAAAGTCCTGCGACTCCATGAACTGCTTCTTCGAGTTCACCTTGGTCTGGTTGACCAGCTCCGGATAGGCGAGCAGTCGCTGCACCAACCCCTGCACGAACTCCCGGATCTGCGACTGGGTGAACGACTCGGCGCCGAAGAGGTCGTTCATTTTGTCGATGACCACCTGGAGAGCGACGAACTTCGGCTCCTTCCGGGCCCCGGTACCCGCGGCGCTGATCCCCTTCAGCTCTCCGTCGCCGGTCAGCGAGATGTCGACCGCGGTTCCCTTGCTGTGCTTGACACCGACCAGAACCACGTCGGAGAGGTCGACGTCCGCGGACCACGATGAATCCGCGATGACCTTGTCCAGGAGTCGCAGGAAGATAGACAGCATCTCCATGTACGGGTCGCCGTAGTCGACGATTTGGCTCATGAAGTCGTAGAGCCGGACGTAAGTGGAGACGTCCTTGCGGAACAGGTCGAGGGTGTTGAGGGTGACCTTGTCGTCGGCCTCGATCCCTTTCGCATAGCGGCGGGCGAACTCGTTCTTGGCCGGGCTGATCGCGGCCGAGAGCGCGTTGTTGCCTTTCCGGGTGACCCACAGCTCGGCAACCTCACGCACCTGCTCCGGGGCGTAAATCCCGGCCTGAGCGAGCTTCATCGCGAGGTGGACGACGACGTACGGGTCGGTCTCGGTCTCCAGCGTGGCATTGGTGAAGTAGGGCTCGAACGCAGCCCGAATGTCCTCGGGCTTGTTCACGAAGTCGATGACGAACGTCTTGCGCTTCTGCTCCCCGCCCGCGGTGCGATGGGTGCGGTTGAGCCGGGAGAGTGTCTGCACGGCCGTGACCCCGGAGAGCTTCTTGTCCACGTACATCGCCGAGAGGAGCGGCTGGTCGAACCCTGTCTGATATTTGTTGGCGACCAGCATGATCTTGTACGTCGTGCCCTTGAAAGCGGCGGCCAGGTCAGAGCCGGCGCCGGGGTTCAGGTTGGCCTCGGTGAACTCGTCGTCCTTGCTCGGCCCCGGCCCCCAGTCCGCGACCCATTCCTCGTCCCCAGCCATGGTCACCGAGCCGGAAAAAGCGACCAGAGTGCGGTAGTTGTACGAGGAATCCACGGCGGCTCGCTTGGCGATGTAGGCGTCGATCGCTTTCTTGCACTTCACCGCGGCCTTGCGCGAGTCCGTCACGACCATCGCCTTCGCCTTGCCCTCCAGCAGGTGGGCGACGTTCACGTGGAAATGCTCGACGATGATCTGCACCTTCTGACTGATGTTGGTGGGGTGCAGCTTCACCCACCGCATCAGTCCTTTCCGCGCCGCGGCCTCCTCCACCACCACCTCACCGTCGCCGCTTTCCACCTGGCCGGCGATCTTAAGGGCGGTGTCGTAGGACTGGTAGCCCTTGAGCACGTCGAGGATGTAGCCCTCCTCGATCGCCTGCCGCATCGAGTAGAGGTGGAACTCGACCGGCTTGCCGTCAGGACCCTTGCGGCCGAAGAGCTCCAGTGTCTTGTTTTTCGGTGTCGCGGTGAATGCGAAGTAGGAGATGTTCTCCGACTCGGCCCGCTCGGCCATCTCCGCGGCCAGGATTGACTCGACGTCGACGGAGCCGCCTTCCTCGATCTCCTTGGCCTCCTCCGCGGTCAGCACCGCCTTGAGTTTGGAGGAGATCTGCCCGGACTGTGAGGAGTGGGCCTCGTCGGCGATCACCGCGAACCGCTTCCCCTTCAGCCCCTTGTCGGCCCGGATCTCGTCGAGCGCGAACGGAAAGGTCTGCACCGTCACCGCGATGATCAGTTCACCGCTTTTCAAAGCGGTAGCCAGCAGTCCGGACTTCGACTTCGCCCCCGCCTTGCGGACGTCCTCCGGACTGATCGTCGCCACGATCTTCCCCGACCCGTCGATCTGCCGGATCGCCTCCTGGAGCTGCCCGTCGAGCACGGTGCGGTCCACGACCACGATCACCGAGTCGAAGACCTTTTCGTCGTTCACATGCAGCCGCGCCAACCGGTGGGCGGTCCAGGCGATGGTGTTCGTCTTCCCCGAGCCTGCGGAGTGCTCGATCAGGTAGCGCTGCCCCACCCCCTCCTCGCGCACCGCGGCCACAATGTTCGTCACCGCCTCCCATTGGTGGAACCGCGGGAAGGGCATGGTCGTGCGCCGCACCGAGGTGCCGGTGGTGACGTCCCACTCCTCCTTGGTCTCCACGATCATCAGTCGGCCGACGATGTTGAGCCAGGCGTGCTTCTCCCAAACCCGCTCCCACAGGTATGCCGTCGCCGACCGCCCGCGCTCACCCGGTGGGTTCCCCGCGCCCCCGTCGTGGCCCATGTTGAACGGGAGGAAGTGGGTCTTCTCGCCTTCGAGGCGGGTGGTCATCGCAGCCAGGTCGTTGGAGACCGCGAAGTGCACGAGCGCCCGATGCCCGAACGACAGCAGCGGTTCCGGTCGCCCGTTCGTCATCGGGTACCGGTTCTTGCGGTACTGGTTGATTGCCTCATCCAGCGACTGGGTGAAGTCGGTCTTCAGCTCGACGGTGGCGACCGGGAGCCCGTTGATGAAGAACACCAGGTCGATGCTGCGCTGGTCGGCGGTGGAGAAATGCACCTGCCGCATCACCCGCGTCCGCATCGCCGCGTACTGCTCGTTCGTGGTCGCGTTCAGGCTGGTCTCGGGGCGGAACTGCGCCATCTTCAACCGGCCGCCGCCGATGTACTGGACCCCGTTGCGCAGAATGTTCAGCATCCCGCCACCATGTTCAAGCGGCTTGTCGAGCGCCGTGGTCAGCACGTCGAGGAACTTCGCCTCCGACCCTGCCGCCTTCAAAGCCTTCTTATACGCCGTCGGCTGGGTCTCCTCCAGCCAGGCGAACAGGTCCTCGGGAAACAGGGCGCGCTCACGGTCGTAGTCGGTGTCGCTCACTGAATACAGCCACCCATGATCGGCCAGGTATTCGCAGATCTCGGTTTCGAAGACGACCTCGTTGTGATCGGCCATCACGCCGCCTCTCGAACGTCGATCTGCCCCGTCACGGCCGCCGTGATCAACGCCGCACGGCGTTCGCGGGCGAGCTCGATGAACCGCTCGGTCTCGGCGATGAGGGTGTCGATCTTGGCGGTTTGCTCGTCGAGGTAGTCGGCGATGGCGCGCTGCTCGTCGAGTGGAGGCAATGGCATTGGAATTTTGGAGAGCTTGTCCGCGGTGAGGTGTGGCATCGAAACAACGTTGGAGTAGGCGCGCATGAAGCCACTGGCTCTTAGCGCGAGTAGGTAGAACGCGATGAAGCGGCCATCGAAGCCGTCCATCGGCCGAATCCGGTTGATCGAATTCTGGAATCCCCAGCCCGGCAGGTCCTCGTCGACGTACGCGGCACGGCCGAACCCACCCTGACCGCCCTCGACAACGACCACGTCACCAGCCCGGATGCTCAACTGCACCAGTTCGGTCGGATCGAACCACATCTCATTAACATCGTCGAGGGTCAACGCGCCGTCGGGCTGCACATTCGCGGCGCGCATGTAGGGTGCACGTACCCCACCGCCCGAGTCCTTGCTCTGCAGCATCTTGCCAAGCGTGACCGTCGCAGCGTGCTTGGCCTGGCCTGCCCTCCATCCAGCGGGCAAACGTTCCCAGAGCGGTCCCGCGCAAGGCTTAAGAAGGCCTTTCTTCAGGCCCAAGCCCTCCGTCGTCGTTTCGGCGATGACGGCTTTTCGTCGCTCGCGGAGCATCTCGATCAGGCGCTGCTGCTCCTCGATGAGCGTGTCGATACGGCCGGTCTCGCGGTCGAGGTAGTCGGCGATGTTGCGCTGTACCTCTGGTGGGGGCAATGGGATCGGAATCCTGGCGAGCTTCTCCGCCGTGAGATGCGGCATCGAGACAACGTTGGAATAAGCACGGACAAAACCGCTAGCCCGCAGCGCGATCAGGTAGAACGCGATGAAGCGGCCATCGAAGCCGCCAATTGGTCGGAGCCGGTTGATCGAATTCTGGAATCCCCAGCCGGATAGTTCCTCGTCGACATACGCGGCACGACCGAACCCGCCCTGGCCGCCCTCGACAACAACCACGTCGCCCGCTCGGACGCTTAACTGCTCCAGTTCGGCCTCTCTGAACCACATCTCGTTCACGTCATCGAGAGCCAACGCTCCGTCGGGCTGTACATTTGCGGCACGCATGTAGGGCGCACGTATGTCACCGCCCGAGTCCTTGCTCTGCAACATCTTGCCGAGCGTGACCGTCGCAGCGTGCTTGACCTGTCCTGTCTGCCAGCCATCAGGCAACGTCTCCCAGAGCGGTCCCGTCACTTCTCAACCTCCCGCAGCAGGTCGAGGATCTTGGCGACCTGCTTCTCCAGGTCGGCGTCAATCTCGGCGAGGGGGCGGGGTGGGACGTACTTGTAAAAGTGGCGGGTGAAGGGGATCTCATAGCCGGTTTTGACCTTGGCCCAATCGATCCAGGCATCGGGGACGTGCGGCTTGACCTCAGCGTCGACATAGGCCTGGATAACCTCGACCTTGCTAGCCGCACCGGCGGTCGAGCCGCCGTAGGTAAACGGGACGTTTTCGGTGTCGCGCTTCTTCGTGTCCGGCTTGGGCTTGCCTTTACGGTCAACGACCGGATTGCCGTCCTCCTCGAGGAGGGGGCGCTCCACGGTGATGGCCCAGTAGCCGGACTCGTCGTTGCGCAGCACCTTGGAGAAGTCCGGGTCTGCATCTTCGAAGTCGGCGTACAGCCGGACGATCTTGGCGCGGTCGGTGCCGCTGAGCTCGCGGTTCTTGGCACCTAGATTCTTGCGCATCTTGGTCCAGAACGAGGTGCCGTCGATGAGCTGCACCTTGCCCTTGCGGTCCGGATGCTTGGTGTTGTCGAGGATCCAGATGTAGGTGGCGATACCGGTGTTGAAGAACATGTTCGTCGGCAGCGCGACGATGGCATCGACCAGGTCGTTCTCGAGCAGCCACTTGCGGATGTTGGAGGGTCCGGACTCGGCGGCGCCGTTGAAGAGCGGCGAGCCGTTCATCACGATCCCGGCGCGGCCGCCGCCGTCCTCCGGCGCCCGCATCTTGTGAACCAGGTGTAGCAGGAAGAGCATCTGCCCGTCCGAGGTAGACGGGAGTCCCGGGGCGAACCGGCCGTAGGGTCCCGCTTCGTCGCGCTCCTTCGTGACCGTCTTGGCGTATTGCTTCCAGTCCACGCCGTACGGCGGATTCGACATGCAGAAGTCGAACTGGCGGCCCTTGAACGCGTCATCGGTAAGCGTGTTGCCAAAGGCGATGTTGGTCGCGTCGTGCCCCTTGGCCAGCAGATCGGACTTGCAGATCGCGTACGATTGCGGGTTGTACTCCTGGCCATACAGGCTCAACTTCGCATCGGGGTTCTGCGCGAGCAGATGCTCTTCGGCCAGCGCAAGCATGCCACCCGTGCCCGCAGTGGGGTCGTACAGTGTGCGGACGATGCTGGCCTCAGTCAGGTCGGCGTCCCGCTCGGCGAAAAGCAGGTCAACCAGCAGCCGGATCGCGTCCCGCGGGGTGTAGTGGTCACCGGAGGTCTCGTTCGCGGCCTCGTTGAACTTGCGGATGATGTACTCGAACGCATCGCCCATGTCGGCGTTGGACACGACGTCCGGATGCAGGTCGACAGCTTTGAAGGACGTGATGACCTCGCGAAGCAGTCCCGCCTTCTCCAGGGCGAGGATTTCCTTCTTGAAGTCGAAGTACTCGAACACGTCGACGTCGGGCGAGAACCGGTCGATGTAGTCCGCCAGGTTGTCCGCCAGCCCGTCAGCGTCGGCTAGAAGGTTGGCGAAGGAGTAATTCGACGTGTTGTAGAAGGGCCGCCCGGTCGCCTTCTTGACCTCGATCTTGAGCCGGTTCGGGTTGTCGTACTTCGCCGCCAGCTCCCGCACCGTCTCCCGGTCGGGCTCGAGGATGCAGTCGAGGCGGCGCAGGATTGTGAGCGGCAGGATCACGTTGCCGTACTGGTTGGGGCGGTAGGGACCCCTAAGCTGGTCGGCAATCGACCAGATGAAACTACCCAGCGTGCTCACAAGGCTCCTTAGATGTTCACTGGACGATGGATGTTGGACGCTCAGCGCGAGGCCATGCGAGCCGTCTGAGAAGACAGCGCCCAGTCTGCGACAGCCGGTTCGTCACAAGAGCATCATTGTGCATCACCGCATCTTGAGTACCAGGACGTCGCCAGTCGTAGGGTGAGAACTTTCTGTACGGCTTCAAGCCGCCCTGGCGGGCGGGCGCGCGGGCCGAACTGGCGCGCGGCCGAGCTGGGCCGCTCCGCTCTGCACGGCCGCGCTCAACGCCGTCGGCCGGCGCGCGCGGGGCAGCCGAAGGCGCACAAGAAGGGCGCAGAGCACCGGGAGCAGGCGGCTGTCGGGAGGCACCACCTTTCCGCGATCGCCGGATGGTCAAAGCCGGGCCAGGCGCCGTCAACCCCGCTTCGCGCCGATCACGCCTTAGGTGGTCTGCTCGTGCACGCGCAGTCACGTCTCGTAGTTCGGCTGTGCGGCGTGATCGGTTACAAGGGTTGACGGCGCCCGGCCCGGCTATGGGCGGCTTTGGATCGCGGAAAAGTGACGCACGGTCAGTGGGCGGGCCTTTGAACAGCGTTTTTGCGCCCGTGCGGCCCGCCGCTGCTGACATCCAATCGTGACATCAACGGCGGCGGACCGGCGCGAACAGACGTGACGAAAGCCGGAGGACCAGGGCGAGCCAAAGCATTACAGCCCAGGTCGCCAGCAGCTCCTGCCAGCCGGCCCGCGATCGGCGTGCAGGGGGCCCTCGCCTGGCGCGTGACGACCGCCCGTATCAGGCCCGCTCGCTGTCGAAGCAGTGGTAGAGCTGCGACCCGCTGATCCCGGTTAACCCAAACCGGTGGCGGGCAGGCTCGGGGATGAACTCAGAAGAGGCTCGCGCGATGTCTCCGGGTACGCCGGCCGTCAGGTTGGACAGCCTGCTGCGGGTCCGCGACGGACTCTACTCCGCGACAATCCAATCGACCGGGACCAGTGCGACGTCGCGCCGCCAGTTGTCCACCACTGCGGCCTGGAACCAGTCGTCCGACAAGTTTGCGTGGTCGCACACGATTATCTGCAAGGCGCCGTCAAGGGCTGTGACGACGTCGTTCATGAGTGAGAACTGGCGCCGGACCGCCTGCCAGTCAGCGTCTTCTATCTCGGCGGCGTCGGCCACTTCCTCGGGGAAAAAGGCTTGCGTCGGTTGATCAAAGATGACAAATCGTGGCACGGGCCGGTCGTTGGTCACGAACCATTTGTGCAGAGCGAGGTGAACTGCCAGATGGTATCCTATCCAGTTTTCGGCGCTGCCGACGCGCGTGAGGGGCCGAACGCCGCCCGGCGTTACGGCGGATACGATCAGGCGATCAGGATCGAGGCGTATGTAGTGTTCCGAATTCTCCAGTCGAAGATACCGCGAGAAATTGGTCAGGTCCACCTCTATCTGGCGCAAGATCTGGTCCATCTTTGAATCTATGCCGTCGTCTTCCAGTAGAGACTGAAGTGATTCTACCCGGAGTCGCGCGGCCTCCGCGGCTTCGGTCAGCGTCGCGATCCGGTCTGCACCGGAAACACCTCTGTCGAGTTCCTGCGCGATTCGCCCGCGCAGGAAGGCTTGTTGGACGGACGGGGCATCAGCTTCCGATACTGCGTTCTCGGTAGAAGTCAAATCGTCCAATTGTGTCAAGTTCACGCGGATCTCGTCGCGAAGCTGGTCTCGATGTGCGGAGAGGCGTCTCAGTTCGGTCTCTCGACGTCGACGCACATTTCCGGACGTGGCCAGACTTCGGCCGACTTCTTCGCGTAACGCACCGAGTAGTACCAGGTTCGGGTCAGGAATCGTAACTGTTTGCAGGCAGAGCGGGCAAAGGTTTTCGTCGTGCGCGCCGTCGCTGTCGCTTCTCGGCATGAGGTCCAATGCCTGCAAGCGATCGAACTGGTATCTCAACTCGCCGTCGAAATCCTCCTGTTCCGAACGAAGACCTTGCAGGAGGTCGATACTGTCTGCTACATCTCGGTATTCCTCGCGTAGCCGACGTCGCTCGTTCAGCAAGGCTTGCCGCCTGCTCGGTTGTCCGTCAAGTTCGGTGGGACTTCCGCGCCGAGCGTCCGGGATCTGTGCCTGAGTGGAATTCAGGGCGAGCTCCAGCAGGCCAAGGACATCCTCGAGCGGCCCCGAAGAATATTCGGCCGGTATCAGCCCGAGACTCGCTGCTTCTCGAACGAGGGCGACATGCCTTGAATCCTGATCATACGATGAGATGCGAGCGTCTTCCAGTTCTCTCCTCGTTCTGCGGAGTACGCGGCGTGCCTGCAAGAACTGCTGGCGCAAAACGACCCGTTCGGGCTCGACGGCGCCGAGGAAGTACGGAAGTGTCTCCCGTATCGCGGCCGCGATGCCTTCTTCGCCCTGCCGATGGAAAAGAAGCTGCTGATTGGCGATCTCCGTCTGCTTCTGCAAGCTGTAGAACAGCGCCTGGCGGACCGACACGTCGAAGCTGCTTCGGAGCGACGTTCGTTGCTCGACGCGGAACGATTCGATTCCCAGCCGCTCACTCAGTTGTTCGCGCAGTACCGTTGTGTCTGCGTTGACCCTGAGGGCCGAGTAATCCGGCAGGTCCAGCCTGCTGTCTCCGACCGACATCATGGCGCGGCGGGTTGTCGCCGTTTCGGGATTCGGACGGGCCAAGACCAGTCGGGCATCACCTATTTGCACCAGGGTGGCGTACCAACTGACAGTCTCCGAAATGACGCCGAGCGGGAGGGTCACCTCGTCACGGCCAAGACAGAACTCGATGAGATCCAGAACCGCGGACTTGCCGGTTTTCGATCGTCCGGTGAGGATATTCAGGCGACCTGGCTTCAGCCGGAGGTCTCGCCGTTTCCCATCGTGACTGTAGACCGAGACTGCCAAGATCTGCATTTTAGGGTCTCACTCCCAGAAGCGAAAACGCTGTGGTAACGTCGGTTGCCGCGAACCACCTGCCGCATGTCCGTGCCACCGACGTGACGCTCCGGATCTCATCTGGATGGTTCGCGCGAGCCCGCTTCAGCCTGAACTTCGAATGGAGGCCGGCGTTTCGCATTTCCAGAAGCTCGTACCTCAGACAATGGCGGAGGGCCTGCCGGGTTGCCGGTACCAAGATCTTCGCTATGTGGGGAAACTTCGCGTGCATCGTCGGATTTGACACACACCACGAGGCCAGGGTCCTACGTCTGCTCTTGGATACCGACTCGCGCAACTGTGGATTCAATGTCAGCGGCAGCACCAGAAAACAGTAGTGGAACGGAAATCCGTCGGCGCTGGTCTCCGAGTACGACTCGATCGCACCGACCATTGCCGTGGCGGTGAGTGCGGGGTTGAACAGCGCAAGTGCCTCGGGTGACTGTGATTCAAGCACTGACATGGGTGAGAAGGCTCTCGAGCTTGAGCTGAAAATCAGGATGCCATCCGATCCGGTAACCCGCATATCCGTCTGCGATAGCATGGATCATGCCTCTGGTGAACCACGGTTGATCGAATCGGTCACGCAGCCGGACACGCGCGTCCCGTGCCATGATGGAGAGAACGTCCCGCCCGGCTTGTTCTTCGTCAATATCGCCACGTGATACCTGCTCGACTTTTTCGTCAAAGATCTCCTCCCATTCGTCGTACAGGGCGCGGGCGAACCGATCCAACTCGAACTCGGCCACCAGGTTGCTCCGCAGCCACTGCGAGCGCTGGGCATACGACCGGTGATAGTCGCGGATCGCCTTCCACAGTCTTGTGTTGTCGAGTGCGATCCAGAAGAGTTGCTGCACGAACTCGCGATCGTGGAAGGCTCTCGAATCCTGCTCGGCAAAGGGGGAGTTCCGAATCGCCAGGGAAACTGGCAGGGTGTCGGACCGGAATTGGTCGACAAGGTCTTCCATGTAGCTGAGGAGGTCATGACCGGTGATCGCCGGAAGTGAACCGTCGAGCAGCCGGACCGCTATGCCGGCCCACCAGCCTTTGACCTGCTGCAAGAGACTGTCCTCGTGCGCTCGTGCGATGCCGTAGCGAAGCACGCTCAGGAGGGGCTGGTCGATGTCACGCGCGATTCTCGATCCGTCCTCGACGATGACGCACTCGAGAAGGTTCAGGCGGTCGTGTATCGGAAGATCGAGAAACTTCTTTCGCCACAAGGCCGTCTTCTTGTTCGTGGATTCACGCGCGGCCGCGCTCAGGGCGCGCATCGCTGATGGCGCGTTTCGGCCGGAGCCCGACCGAAGAGATGCCAGTGGACTACGCGCCGGCGCCGTAGCGGTTGTGACAAGCCGCAGGATTGGGCTATTGTCGTCCCAGCCCCGCTGTAGGTCCATCCAGGAATTCAGGCTCCGCCACACGTCCGGGTTGTTGGCGGTGAGGTCCGATGCGGGCCGAACTTGATGCTTTGTCTGGAGCAGCTCGGAAGGCGCGCCGTCCGTCGCGAACTCGATGTCGTCAAGAGCCTCGATCCGAAGCTGCGACGCCGGATCGTCCCTTGCTCGTTTCGCCAACTCGACGAGCGCCCACATGCACTGATGGAAGTAGCCGAGAGCGCTACCTGCTGCACCGTGCGAACTATTGGGCGACATGACAATGGAACTTACGTTGATCGCTGTTCAACAGCAAGACGGCATTCGGGGATGGTCTCGGCATCTTCAGTCATCCAGGGTGCGGCCCAGGATGGTGGAAAACTTTCCGGAAGTCTTCAAGGCGCCCGCACTTGAGGCGCCCTGGGCGAAGTGGCGCGCCGACGAGGCGGGTCGCTCTGCTCCGCGCGGCCGATACATACAGGGTATGAAAACACTGGGGTTCTGCGCTCGCGGGGAGACGCGACTCTTCCGCGGTCGCCCACATCATGAAAGGCGGACAGGGCACTGTCAAACTAGTTCACGCCGTTCACGTCTCTTCTGCCGGTCTCCGTTGAAACGCGCTTTCACGGCAACCACCACGCGGTGCCTGATATCTAATCGTGACAACGACCGGAGTAATCGGAGCACACGGCAAAGCCGGATTCACGAAATTCAGGAGTTTCGACAGGCGTCCTTGTCGTCGCGAACGCGCCTGCGATCAGCGCGCACCCAACAGTGTGCCCACGGTCGCGGCGAACTCGTCCCAGTCGGCCCGCGTCCGTCGTAGCTGCTCGGCGCCGGCCGGCGTGATCCGGTAGTACTTTCGGGCCGGCCCGGACGAACCTTCCCGCCAGTTCGCGGTGAGCAGTCCCGTCCGCTGCAACCGCAGCAGCACCGGATACAACGTGCCGCCCTGGACGGGGCCCAGTCCGGCCGCCTCCAGGGCCTGCGCAAGCTCGTATCCATAGGACTCCCGCCGCGCCACCAGCGCCAGGACACACGGGTCCAGAACCCCCCGGAGCCACTGTGCTCGCCGCTCTTGATCCACCACGTTAAGGTAGCAAGGCAACCTAGATTGCGCCGCTACCTACCGACGTGACGGTGCGTGAGGTGGGATGGCGTAATGGCGGACGATGTCGACTTCGAGGCGGTGTTCAACGCCGGCGGGACGGCGACCGTCCTGTTGTCGCGGGACTTCGCGATCGTCGCCGTGAACGACGCTTACGTGACGGTTTCCGGGCGGGCGCGGTCGGAACTCGTGGGCCGCGACTTGTTCGAGGCGTTTCCCGACGATCCGGAGGCCGCCCGGGCGCTGCGGTCGTCGCTGGACCGGGTGCTGGCGACGGGGGAGCGGCACGTGATGGCGCTGCTGCGGTACGACGTCTCGGTCCCGGGCCGGGCCGGGGAAATCGAGCAGCGGTACTGGAGTCCGGTCAACGTCCCGGTGTTCGACGACGACCACAACGTGCGGCTGATTCTGCATCGCGTCGAGGAAGTGACCGAGTACGTGCGCGAGCTCGGGCTACCGCGGGATGTCACGGTCGAGCTCCAGGCCGCGCAGGCCGAGGTCTACGCGCGGAGCAGGGAGCTGGAGAGCACAAACCAGCGCCTGGCCGCCGCCACGGACATCACGATGGCGCTGCTCGCCGACGAGGCCCGGGGCGACGTGCTGGAACTGATCGCCCAGCGCGCGAGGCAGATCGCGGGGGCCGACCACGGGTTCGTCCTCCTCCTCGAGGACGGGCGGTTCGTCGTGGCCGCCGGGGCGGGGGAGACCGCCGTGGGGGTGACCGCACTGGCGGCGGAGGTCCTCCGGAGCGTACGCGCACAGGTGGGCGTGGCGGGCGTGGCGGTTCCGCTGATCTACGACGAAGAGGCGCGCGGCGTGCTGGCCGTGGCGAACGCGCCGGGCGTGCCGCGGATCAGCAGCACCACGGTCCAGCTGCTCGAACCGTTCGCCGCGCAGGCCGCGCTCGCGCTGGAACTCGGCGACCGGCGGCGGGATCGGGCCCGCTTGCTGATGCTGGAGGACCGTGACCGGATCGCCCGGGACCTGCAGCGGTCGGTGGTGAGCCGGTTGTTCGAACTCGGGCTGGAGCTGACCTTCGCCGCGGATCTGGTCGCGCGTGACGAGCCGGCCCGCCGGGTGCGCGGGGTGGTCACGGCGCTCGACGGCGTCGTGCAGGATCTGCAGGCCGTGGTGTTCGGCACCACGGGAGCACGCCCGGCCGGCGGCACCTTCCGGGCGCGGGTCCGGGACCTGCTCGACCATGCCGCCGAGTCCCAGGGCTTTGCCACCACCTCCCACCTTGACCACCGCCTCGACGGCGCGATCGAAGAACGCGCCGAGCAGCACCTGATCGCGGTCCTGTCGGAACTGCTGGTGGGTGACGTGCGGGAACCGGGCGCCCACGTGTCGGTATCGCTCGGCCTGTACCCCGAACCCGAGCCCGACTGCGTGCTCGGCGAGGTGGAGATCGCCGGGATCGGCCTGCCCACCGGGATCGCGGAGCTTGCGCTGGCCGGACTGGCGCGCCGGGCGGCTCAGCTCGGCGGATCCCTGACCATGGCGGACGCGGACGGCGGCCGACGCTTCACCTGGCGGATGCCGCTGCGCGGACCGGGTCCGTCCAGCGCGCACCGGCACCCGGGCAGCTGAGCGCCGGGGACGGGGGCGGGCGCGCGGTCCGGCAGAATCGGGGTTATGACCGAGGCCACCACCGGGAGCACGCGAGCCCAGACCACGCGGGCCGCGCTGCTCGACGCCGCCCGCGAGGTGTTCGTCGCCTCGGGTTACGCCGACGCCAAGCTCGTCGACATCGCCGACCGGGCCGGGGCCAGCATCGGCAGCCTCTACCACCACTTCACCGCCAAGTCGGACCTGTGGATCACCCTGTACGACGAGTACACGCGGCGGCAGCAGCACCGGTCGGCCCGGGCGTTCCGGACCGCGCTTGCCGCGGGAGAGGAGGACGCCCTGCAGCTGTTCATCGCCGGCACCCGGGCCTACCTCGACGGGTGCTGGGAGGAGCGGCAGCTGGCGCGGATCTTCCTGTCCGGCAGTGGGCCGGCCGGTTTCGGGCTGTTGACGCGACAGCGGTTCGGCGAGTGGCTGCACGCGAACTCGACGCTGGTCAACGGCCACACCCGACCACTGTCGGACATGCTCGTGCTCTGCCTGACGGCGATGGCCACCGAGGCCGGTCGCGAAGTGGCCGCGGCCTCGTCGAAGGCGAAAGCCCGCAAGATGATCGACGAAGTGCTGGAGCTGATGGGGCGCCTGTACCCGGCCTCGTGACCGGTGGAGCGGGAATCGACGGGGCCGCGGCGTGGTTGCCGAGTATGCGCGCCGGCACGATCCGCACACCTGAGGAGCGAGGATGACCACTTCCTTCGACCCGCACGAGCTACTCGCCGAAAGCAGGCTGGCCGTGCTGGCCACGATCAAGGCGAACGGCCTGCCACAGCTCTCGCCGGTCACGCCGTACTACGACCGCGAGGCCGGGGTCATCCTGGTGTCGATGACCGAGGGCCGGGCCAAGACGCGCAACGTCCGCCGCGACCCCCGCGCCGCGCTGGAGGTCACCGGCGGCGACGGCTGGGCGTGGGCGACCGCCGAGGGCACCGTGACCCTGACCGGCCCCGGCACTGATCCGCGCGGCCCTGAGGTCGACGCACTGGTCGACTACTACCGACGGGCCGCGGGCGAGCACCCGGACTGGGACGAGTACCGCCAGGCGATGGTCACCGACCGCCGGGTGCTCATGACGTTGAAGGTCGAACGGGTCTACGGCCAGAAGGTCGGCTGACCGCACGCCCCGAGCGCAGAACTCGGCGGCTGGTGGAAGGCGATGACACCGGGGCGCAGGGCCACCGGGTTCAGCTCGGGTCTGGACACGGGGCCCAGCATCCCGCACCCGGCGTGGGCGGGGAAAGAGCCCTCCGGGCGAAGACTCGCACCGGAGGGCTCAGTCCCGTGTGGACATATCACTCCGGCGGCGGTTGCTCCTGCTGCCCGCGCACGAAGTCCTTGGCCTTCTGCGAGGCCTGGTCGATCTGGTCGCCGTGCTCTCCGTAGCGGTCCTTGGCGGCCTCGGCGGCCTTGTCGATGCCCTGGTCGGCCTTGTCCGGGTTCTTGCCCAGGGCTTCCTTGGCCTTGTCGAACATGTTCATGGCGCTCACCTCCTCGGCGCCCGGCTACCCGCGCGGCAACGGCGGAAACGAGCCTCCCCCGGACGCGGGTCAATCACGCGAGCGCCCCGCACGCGCCGACGCGGTGCGGGCGCGGTTTCCCGCTCCAGCACACTGGGCAATCCGACCGGCATGGCCAAGGTTCTCGTGCTCGATGTCGACGGCACGCTGGTGGACACGAACTACCACCACGCGCTCGCGTGGTTCCGCGCCTTCCGGTGCTACGGCGTGACGGTCCCGGTGTGGCGCCTGCACCGCGCCATCGGCATGGGCGGCGACCAGCTGGTGCCGAAGGTCGCCGGGCAGGAGGTGGACGACTCGTGTGGTGACGACGTCCGGGCCGAGTGGAAGGAGCTGGTCGACGGCCTGCTGCCCGAGGTCTGCGCGCTCGACGGGGCGCACGAGCTGCTGCGGGCCGCCGCCGACGCCGGATACCGCGTGGTGCTCGCCAGCTCGGGCAAGCCGGACCACGTCGACCACTACCTCGACCTCATCGACGGCCGCGAGCTGGCGGGGGACTGGACCAGCTCGACGGACGTCGAGGCGACCAAGCCGGAACCCGACCTGCTGGAGGTGGCGCTGGCGAAGGTGCGAGGCGAACAGGCCGTCGTCATCGGCGACTCGGTGTGGGACTGCGTCGCCGCGGGCCGGATCGATCTGCCGTCGGTGGGCCTGCTCACCGGCGGGTTCTCCGCCGCCGAACTCATGGACAGCGGCGCCGCCCGCACCTTCTCCGACCTGCACGAACTCCGCGCGAGCCTGGACGATCTCCCGTTCGGCGTGCCCACTCAGCGCTGAGTCGTCAGGTAGCCGGCGAGGCGGTCGTGGCTGGCGCCCCAGCCGTCGTTCATCCCGGTGGCCAGCGCCGCGTCGCGAGCCTCCTTGGACGGGTAGACCACGGTGGTGGTGACGGTCGTGCGGCCGCCCTCCTCGGTCAGTTCGACCGTCGTGAGGCTCTCCGGCCAGTCGCCGCCCCAGCGCTCGGTATTGACCAGGCGCGCGGGCGGGGAGATCTCGCGGTACTCGCCGTCCATCGTCAACTCGGAACCGTCGGGGCCGCGCCACTCGAAGTGCCATCTTCCGCCGAGCCGCAGGTCGATCTCGCAGACCGGCATGGTCCAGCCGTCCGGGCCGAGCATCCACTGCCGCAGGTGCTCGGGCTTGGTGAACGCGTCCCACACCAGCGTGCGCGGCGCGTCGAACACCCGCACCGCCATGACCTCGGTGTCCGACGGAATACTGAAGGTCGTGGTGTCACTCTTCGTGCTCATCGCTGTTCTCCTTGTCCTGCAGGGTTTTCAGGTACTGGTCGAGCCGCTGGTAGCTGGCGTCCCAGAACCGCCGGTAGCCGTCGGCCCACTCGGTGACCCCGCGCAGCGGGGCCGCGTCGAGCCGGCACGGGCGCCACTGCGCCTCCCGTCCCCGCGTGATCAGCCCCGCCTTCTCCAGCACCCGCAGGTGCTTGGAAACGGCCGGCCCGCTCATCGCGAAGGGTTCCGACAGCTCCTTCACGGTCGCCGGGCCTTCCGTGAGCCGCGCCAGGATCGCCCGGCGGGTCGGGTCGGCCAGTGCCGCGAAGGTGACGCTCAACGGATCCGTTGCCATGCGTATCGAACCAATCGGTTATCTAACTAGATGGTTATTTAAGCTCTCGGCTGACGCTGTTGTCAAGGGACGGTTCTGCTCGGACGATGGCGGCATGCACGTCGGCAGGACGGCCGTGGGGACGGCGATGGTGCGCGCGGCGGAGAGCCGGCGCCCGGATCGCCTGTTCGACGACCCGTTCGCGCACCTGTTCGCCGACTCGACACTGTTCGACGGCGGGACCGACAGCGGGGTCGGCGCGGCCTTCGCCGCGCAGTGCGTTCTGCGGACGCGCTTCTTCGACGACTACCTGCTGGGTGCGGGGTGTCCGCAGGTGGTGCTCCTCGGCGCCGGCCTGGACACCCGGGCGTTCCGCCTGCCGTGGCCACCGGGGGTGGCACTGTACGAACTGGACCTGCCGGAGGTACTGGCGGACAAGGCCGGGGCGCTGGCCGGCGCGCGCGCGAGGTGCCACCGGAGGGAGGTGGCGGCCGACCTCCGCGAGCCGTGGGAGCTACCCGGCTTCCGGGCCGGCGAGCCCACCGCCTGGCTGGCGGAGGGCCTGCTCACCTACCTGTCCGCGGACGAGGTGTCGGGGTTGCTGGAGCGGGTGGACGCGCTGTCCGCGCCGGCCAGCCGGTTCGCCTGCGACCACGGCGGCGACCTGCTCGACCGGGTGCGGAACATGCCGTCCCTGGCCGAGTACGCCGGGTTGTGGCGGGGTGGACTGCCCGATCTGCCGGAGTGGTTGCGCGATCGCGGCTGGGAGGTGACGGTGCACGTGGGCGAGGAGGTCGCGCGCCGCTACGGCCGCTCCGGCTCGGTGAGGCTGATCACCGCCGTGAAGCGGTAGCCGGGCACCTATCGCCGCAGGTGGGCGGGCACTCCGTCGAGCGGGACGCGGGTCTGCTCACCCGACGTCATGTCCCGCACGGTGACCTCGCCGGCCTCCTGCTCGGCCGGCCCGTAGATCAGCACCGTGCGCGCGTGCTGGTCGTTCGCCCACTTCAGCTGGCGTGCCAGCTTGCCCGAGGTGCCCAGGTAGACGCCGGTGCGCAGGCCTTGCGCGCGCAGCCGGTTGGCCAGCCGCAGCACCTCGTCCTCCGCGCCGAGCACGGTCAGCGCCACGTCCAGACCACCGGCCTCGGCGTCGGCCGCGGCCTGGCCGGCCAGGATCCGCTCCAGGCCGATCGATCCGCCGCACGCCGGCAGGTCCGGCCCGCCCAGCTTCGCGACCAGCCCGTCGTAACGGCCACCGGAGGAGATCGACCCGGGGTAGCCCGCCGCGGTGACCTCGAAGATCGGGCCGGTGTAGTAGTCCAGGCCGCGCACCATCCGCGGCGTGAACACGACCCGGCCGGGCGGCAGCCCGGCCGTCAGCTCCAGCAGCTTGTCGACCTCGGCGAGCCCGGCGCGGCCGCGCTCGGTGGTGTCCAGTTGCTTGCGGATCCGGTCGGTGTCGGTGGCGACGACGTCGCCCACCAGGCTCTCCGCCGTCTCCGTCGCGAGGCCACGGCCGGCGAGTTCGGCGATCACCGCGTCGGGCGTGGCCTTGTCGAGCTTGTCCAGGCTGCCGAGCACGCGGGTGCCCGCTTCCTCGGGGATGCCGTAGGCCTCGAGCAGGCCGTGCAGCGCCTGGCGGCTGTTGACCAGGAACCGGAAGTCCTCGACGCCGAGGGCGATCAGCGCGTCGCCCAGCGCCCACACCGTCTCGGCGTCGGCGAGCGGGGACGACGATCCGACGGTGTCGATGTCGCACTGGACGAACTCGCGGAACCGGCCCTGCGCCGGGCGGTCCGCGCGCCACACCGGGCCGATCGCGTAGCGCTTGTAGGGCTGGGGCAGCTTGCTGCCGTAGGTGCCGATGACCCGGGCCAGCGGCACCGTGTGGTCGTAGCGCAGCGCCAGGTCGGCCTCGCCGCTGGCCTCGTGCACCCCGCGCTTGAGGATCTTGAAGATCAGCGCCGACGCGTCCTCGCCGAGCTTGCCGGCGAACACCTCGAGGCGTTCGAAGGCGGGGGTCTCCAGGGGGTCGAAGCCGTAGCGCTCGAACACGGCGCTGACGGTGTCGAACGCGGCCTTCCGGCGACGCACGTCGTCGGCCAGGAAGTCGCGGGTACCTGAAGGTGGCTCGGCGGCCTTCGCCATGAATCGATCCTTTGCTGCTCGGGTGCGTCTGCCATTGTCCCGTGCGCGTCCAGGCCGCCGAGCGGTACCCCTGGGCAGACGGAAGCCCCGGCCCGCCGAGGGGGAGGTGGGCCGGGGCTTCCTATTCCATCCAGCGGCACCCCTGCGCGTCCACCGGATTGCGACTCCGGCGGGTGGTTACCCGTGACGGGAGGAGCCAAACCAGCCGGCGCGGCGAAACCTCCGACGGAAGGCACGGGCATGACCGAATACCTCACCGAGACCGTCTTCACCTGGGGCGGCACGCCGCTGAAGTTCGGCGCGGGCGCCGTCGACGAGATCGGCTGGGACCTCGCGCAGATGGGCGCCGAACGAGTCCTCGTCGTCACCGACCCGGGCGTCGCCGCCACCGGTGTGCCGCGCCGGGTGGCCGACGCCGCCAAGGCCGGCGGGCTGACCGTCGAGGTGTACGACCAGGTGCACGTCGAACCGACCGACGTGAGCATCCAGGCCGCGGTCGACTTCGCGAAGCAGTCGGAGTGGGACGGGTTCGTCGCCGTCGGCGGCGGCTCGTCGATCGACACCGCCAAGGCCGTCAACCTGATGACCACCTACCCCGCCGACCTCTACGACTACGTGAACAAGCCGATCGGGCAGGGCAAGGCGCCGGCCGGGCCGCTCAAACCGCTGGTCGCGGTGCCGACCACGGCCGGCACCGGGTCGGAGACGACACCCGTTTGCGTCATGGACCTCCTCGAGCTGAAGGTGAAGTCCGGCATCAGCCATCCACGGCTGCGGCCGTCGATGGCGGTGGCCGACCCGCTGCTGACGCTGAGCATGCCGCCCGAGGTGACGGCCGCGAGCGGCATGGACGTGCTGTGCCACGCGCTGGAGTCCTACACCGCCAGGCCGTTCGACTCCTTCCCGCGGCACCGCGCGGAGACGCGGGTCGCCTACTGCGGGTCGAACCCGATCTCCGACGCCTGGACCGAGCAGGCGCTGACCCTGGTCGCCCGCTCGTTGCGCAAGGCCGTGCTGAACGGCGGTGACCTGGCCGCGCGGACCGACATGATGCTGGCCGCGACCTTCGCCGGGATGGGCTTCGGCAACGCCGGCGTGCACATCCCGCACGCCTGCGCGTACCCGATCGCGGGGCGGGTGAGGGACTACCGGCCGAAGAACTACCCGCCGGACGAGGCCATGGTCCCGCACGGGGAGTCGGTCTCGCTGACCGCGCCGGCGGCGTTCCGGTTCACCTTCCCGGCCGGCCCCGAGAAGCACGTCCACGCCGCGCGGATCCTCGACCCGCATGCGGCCAGGCAGCGCGACCCGGTGGACCAGCTTCCGTTCGTGCTGTCCTCGCTGATGCGCGACATCGGGACGCCCAACGGGATCGGCGGGGTCGGCTACACCGAAGGTGACATCCCGGACCTGGTCGAGGGCGCCCGCCACCAGGAGCGGCTGCTGACGATCTCGCCGCGGCCGGTGCGCGACGAGGACCTGGCGGCGATCTTCGCGCAGTCGATCGGGAACTGGTGAGCCGTGCCCGTCCCCGGGCACCCGCGGGCCGGTGATCGGCGAGCGGGAGAATCGGCGCCATGACGGTTGGTGCGGACGAGCGGGTGGCCCGGTTCCTGGCGCAGCTGGGTGGCGCGCTCGCGGGCGAGGTGGAATCCGGCACGACGGCGCGCGCGACCTACAGCATGGACGCGTCGAACTACCGGCACGTGCCCCTCGCCGTGGTGTTTCCGTCCACTGTGGAGGATCTGGAGACGACGGTGGCGCTGTGCCGGGAGTTCCGGATTCCCCTCACCGCGCGCGGCGCAGGCACCAGCATCGGCGGGCAGTCGCTCGGGCGGGGCGTGGTGATCGACTGCAGCCGGCATCTGAACCGGGTGCTGGACATCGATCCCGAGGCGCGGACCGCGCGTGTGCAGCCCGGGGTGGTGCTGGACGCGCTGCGTGTGGCGGCCGCCCCGCACGGCCTGACGTTCGGGCCGGACCCCTCGACCCACAGCCGCTGCACGATCGGCGGAATGGCCGGTAACGACGCCTGCGGCTCGCATTCCGTCGCGTGGGGCCGGACCGCGGACAACGTCATCGCACTGGAGGTGCTCACCGCGGACGGCGCACGTCTGTCGATCGGGCCGGACCTGCCGGATGATCCCCGCGTCGCGGCGTCGAAGCAGCTCGCGCTGGACAACCTGGCGTTGCTGCGCACCGCGTTCCCCGCACTGCCGCGGCGGGTGTCGGGGTATGCGCTGGACCAGTTGCTGCCGGAGAACGGGACGAACCTGGTCCGGGCCCTGGTCGGCACCGAGGGTACCTGCGTGCTGCTGACCGAGATCACCGTGCGGCTGGTGCCCGCGCCCGCGGCCCGGGCGCTGGTCGTCGCGGGGTACGAGGACGACATCGCGGCCGCCGACGCCGTCCCGTCGGTGCTGCCGCTGCGGCCGCTCACCGTCGAGGGGATGGGCCGGGACCTGATCGACTCGCTGGTCGCGCGGCGGTCCCACCCGGCCGTCGGCCTGCTGCCCGAGGGACGGGGCTGGCTGTTCGTCGAGGTCGGGGGAGCGGACCCGGCGGAAGCGGCGGCGCGTGCGGACGAGGTCGCCGCGGTGCTGCGGCGGGACACCGGCGCCGCGACGACGGTGGAAACGCGGCCGGCCGACCAGCGGGTGCTGTGGTCGGTGCGCGAGGCCGCGTCCGGGATCGCGACCCGCATGGCCGACGGCTCCGAGGCGTGGCCGGGCTGGGAGGACTCCGCGGTCCCGCCCGAGCACCTGGGCGCCTACCTGCGGGATTTCCGCGCCCTGCTGGCGAAGTACGGGCTGCACGGTGTCCCGTACGGACATTTCGGCGAGGGCTGCGTGCACGTGCGCATCAACTTCGGTCTCACCACGGACGAGGGGCGCCGGCAGTTCCGGGCGTTCCTGCAGGACGCGGCGGATCTGGTGGTGCGGTACGGCGGATCGCTGTCCGGCGAGCACGGCGACGGCCAGGCGCGGGCGGAGCTGCTGTCCCGGATGTACCCGCCGGAGGTCCTGGCGCTGTTCGAGCGGTTCAAGGCGATCTGGGACCCCGGCGATCTGCTCAACCCGGGCAACCTGGTGCGGCCGCGGAAGCTGGACGCCGACCTGCGGTTCGACGGGCCGGTCCGGTCGCTGCCGGTGACGCTGAAGTACCCGCACGACGGCGGCAGCCTCGCGACCGCGACCCGGCGGTGCGTGGGCGTCGGGTCGTGTGTCGACAAGTCGTCCGGTGTGATGTGCCCGAGCTACATGGTCACCGGGCGTGAGGAGCATTCGACGCGCGGGCGGTCCCGCCTGCTGTTCGAGATGATCCGCGGGGAGACCGTCACCGACGGCTGGCGGTCGACCGAGGTCCTCGAGGCGCTGGACTTGTGCCTGGCGTGCAAGGGATGCCTGTCCGACTGTCCAGTCAATGTGGACATGGCCTCGTACAAGGCGGAGTTCCTGCACCAGCACTACGCGGGGCGGTTGCGCCCGGCGAGCCACTACACGCTCGGCTTCCTGCCGGTGCTGGCGCGGCTGGCGTCCCGGGCGCCGCGCTTGGCGGACCGGGTGCTCGCCGGGCGGCTGTCCGGGCTGGTGAAGAGGGCCGGCGGCATCGCGCCGGAGCGGTCGCTGCCGCGATTCGCGCCGCGCACGTTCCGGCGCGGGTTCTCGGCCCGGGAGCGGGGCCGCCCGAAGGTGCTGCTGTGGCCGGACACGTTCACGAACTTCCTCTCGCCCGAGGTGGGCCACGACGCGGTGCGGGTGCTGGAGCACGCCGGGTTCGATGTGGTGCTGCCGTCGGCGTCGGTGTGCTGCGGGCTGACCTGGATCTCGACCGGGCAGCTCGGGGTGGCGCGCCGGGTGCTGCGGCGGACGCTGCGGGTGCTCCGGCCGGAGCTGGCGGCGGGGACCCCGGTGGTGGGCCTGGAGCCCAGCTGCCTGGCCGTGTTCCGGCACGACGCGCGTGAGCTGCTGGACGACGCGGAGTTGCACGGGCTGCCTTCGCGGGCGTTCACGCTGGCCGAGTTCCTGGAGAAGCACGCGCCGGACGTCTCGTTCCCCACGCTGGAGGCGTCGGCGATCACGCAGCAGCACTGTCACCAGCACGCGGTGATGGGCAACGCCGCGGACGAACGGCTGCTGCGGCGGGCGGGCGTCGCCAACCGCACGCTGGATTCCGGATGTTGCGGACTGGCCGGGAACTTCGGGGTCGAGAAGGGGCATTACGACGTCTCGGTCGCGGCGGCCAACCGGGTGCTGGTGCCCGAGGTGGAAGCCGCCGCGCCGGAGACGATGGTTCTCGCGGACGGCTTCAGCTGCCGCACCCAGATCGACGACCTCACCGGGCGGCGGGCGCTGCATCTCGCGCAGGTGCTGGCCCGCGCCGTGGAGCGCGACCGTCCGTAGGCCGCGCAGGCCGCCCCGCACTGGACGTGAGCGTTAGTCAACGTTAACGTGGAGGCGTGGCGAGTGTGCGGGAGCTGGGCCTGCCCCAGCAGGAGGCGTCGGGAAGCGATCTGCCGGAGCGGGTCACGATCTGGGAGGTCGGTCCGCGCGACGGGCTGCAGAACGAGCAGGCGGTCGTCGGCCTCGACACCAAGCTGGAGTTCCTCGACCGGCTGGCCGGGGCCGGCCTGGACACGCTCGAGGCGACCAGCTTCGTGCACCCGAAGTGGGTTCCCCAGCTCGCGGACGCCGACGATCTGCTGGCGAAGCTCGACCGCCGGTCCGGGGTGCGGTACCCGGTGCTGGTGCCGAACGAGCGGGGGCTGGACCGGGCGCTGGCGCTGGGTGTGGAGTCGATCGCGATCTTCGGCAGCGCCACCGAGACGTTCGCGCGGAAGAACCTGAACCGCTCTTTCGACGAGCAGTTCGCCATGTTCGAGCCCGTCGTGCGCCGGGCCCGGCACGAGGGCCTCGAGGTCCGCGCGTACCTGTCGATGTGCTTCGGCGATCCGTGGGAGGGCCCCGTCGCCGTCGAGCAGGTGGCCACCGCGGGCCGGCGGCTGCTCGACATGGGGTGCTTCCAGCTGTCCCTCGGCGACACGATCGGCGTCGCGACGCCGGGGCACGTCGAGGCGGTGGTCGCGGCCTTCGGCGACGTGAGCACCCTGGCCGTGCATTTCCACGACACCTACGGACAGGCGCTGTCCAACACACTGGCGGCTCTGCGGGCTGGAGTGACCACAGTGGACTCCTCAGCCGGCGGCCTCGGTGGCTGCCCGTATGCCAAGGCGGCCACCGGCAACCTGGCGACCGAGGACCTGGTGTGGATGCTCGACGGGCTGGGTGTCGAATCCGGTGTCGATCTGGATGCGTTGGTGGGGACGAGTGCCTGGATGGCCGAACAGCTCGGCCGCCCCAGCCCGTCGCGCGTGGTGAAGGCCCTCACCGGTCGCTAGGCCCGGCACTTTTTCGACAATGTGCGAGACGATGGGCGGTGCGGTGAGGTACGACGAGATCACCTACGAGGTGTCGGACGGGATCGCCACGATCACGCTGAACCGGCCCGCGCGGCTGAACGCGTTCACCCTGCGAATGGGGCACGAGCTGCTCGCGGCCTTCGACGAGGCCGACGCGGACGACTCGGTGCGCGTGGTGGTATTGACCGGCGCCGGGCGAGCGTACTGCGCCGGCGCCGACCTCGAAATGGGCGGCGGGACCTTCAACCGGGACGTGATCGGTGCCGAGGAGTTCGGCCAGATCGACGGCGTCCCGCGGGACGAGGGTGGCGTGGTGTCGCTGCGGGTCGCGGCGTGCAAGAAGGTCGTGATCGGGGCGTTCAACGGGGCCGCCGTGGGGATCGGCGTGACGATGACGCTGCCGATGGACATCCGGATCGCCAGCACGAACGCGAAGTTCGGGTTCGTCTTCGCGCGGCGCGGGATCCTGCCCGAGGCCGCGTCGTCGTGGTTCCTGCCGCGCGTCGTCGGCATCTCGCAGGCGATGGAGTGGGTCGCGACCGGGCGGTTGTTCGACGCTGCCGAGGCGCGCGCCGGCGGGCTCGTGTCGCGTGTCGTGGCGCCGGACGAGCTGATCCCGACGGCGCGGTCGATCGCCAGGGAGGTGGCGGACAACACCTCGGCCGTCTCCGTCGCGGTGTCCCGGCAGCTGTTGTGGGGCATGCTCGGCGCGCCGACGCCGTGGGACGCCCACCGCCAGGACTCCCGGGCGATGCTGCAACTCGGCGCCGGCAAGGACGTGGTGGAAGGGGTGACGGCGTTCCTGGAAAAACGTCCGCCGAACTTCCCGGGCCGGGTCAGCACGGACTACCCCGAGGGAATCCGCCCGTTCCCCGGCCCCCCGTAACCCCGCTCGCGAGCGGTCAGCTGCCCTTGGTGAGGCGGTCCAGCTGGGTCTGCAGCTCGTCCAGTCGGGCGTGCAGCAGCGCCACCTCGGCGGACAGCACCGGCACCAGTTCCGGTCCCGCGGTGGAGCCGGTGGTGAAAGCGACGGCCTGGTCGTCCCGGTGCACCGGCACGCCCGCCAGGCGGCTGAAGTGCTCGAGCGTCATCGGTGGGCGGTTGCCGGCGCACGTCGAACACACCGGCAGCAGCTTGCGCCAGCCCACCACGCCCGTGCCCGTCGCGACGAACACCTGCGCCGGCCACCCGCACGCGCACAACCCCGCGTACACGGCCCGCACGGTCTGCTTCGAGTACCGCACGCCCCGCTCGTACAGGAAGTACCGGCCGGCGGCGTCCACCTCCAGCAGCACGCTTTGCTGATACTGCGGATCGCACGCGAGCGCCCGGGCGTCAGCCAGTTCGTGGAAGCAGTAGAACCCGCAGTCGCACAACCGGGACGGGCTCTGGTGACGGCTGCTCTGTGCGCACTTCGCCTCGGCCCGGACCTGGTAGGCGTGCGTGCGCCCGAGGGATACCCCGGTGAACCCGGCTTCGGTGCCCTCGGCCGACAGCATCGGGTACGCGAGCTTGTAACCGCGCAACGGGACGTCGCGCCGTTCCTGGGGCATGCGGCGCAACGACAGCCTGCCCGCCATGGCTCAGCGGTCGGCGGTAACGGGGGTGGGGCGCTCCGGTTCGGGGGTTTCGACGGTCTCGCGCGGCTCCTCCACCGGCGTGACCTCTTCGGCCTTCGATTCTTCGACGACGCCCACGGCAAGTTTCCGGCCCAGTCTCATCGCCAGCCTCCTCGCGGATCACAGTGCGCTTTTCCAGCGTGACCCGTGAACCCGGCGATGTCCAGAGCTATTCGAAACGTGCGGGGTCCCCGGCACCCGTTCGGACGATCTCCGGCTCGTCCCCGGAGAAGTCGATCACTGTGGTGGGCTCGGTGCCGCAGTCTCCCGAGTCGACCACCGCGTCGACGACGTGGTCCAGCTCGTCCTTGATCTCCCAGCCCTGCGTCAGCGGCTCCTCGTGGTTCGGGAGCAGGAGTGTGCTCGACACCAGTGGCTCGCCCAGTTCGTCGAGCAGCGCCTGCGCCACGGCGTGGTCCGGGATTCGCACGCCGACGGTCTTCTTCTTCGGGTGCAGCAGCCGCCGCGGCACCTCCTTCGTGGCCGGCAGGATGAACGTGTAGCTGCCCGGCGTGGCGGCCTTGATCGCGCGGAAGACGGTGTTGTCGATGTGCACGAACTGGCCGAGCTGCGCGAAGTCGCGGCAGACGAGCGTGAAGTGGTGCCGGTCGTCGAGGTGCCGGATCGTGCGGATGCGGTCCAGGCCGTCGCGGTTGCCGAGTTGGCAGCCGAGCGCGAAGCACGAGTCGGTCGGGTAGACGATCAGCCCGTCCTGCCGCACGAGGTCGACGATCTGGCCGATCGACCGGCGCTGCGGGTTGTCCGGGTGCACGTCGAAGTACTTCGCCATGACCATCAGCTTAGGAACCGCTGCGAAGGGACCTCGCGGCGGTGCGAGTGGCGGAACCCGAGGCGGCATCTCGGTCCGAGTGTCGCCCGGTGAGCGGGCGCCAGAGGCCAAAGACCCGGAATTAGCACGTTCCGCAGTCAATTTGGATGCGGAGAGTAGTGATTACTAAGCGTATAGAAGTGTGATCTGCATCACCATCTATTTGGGCTAATGACCCGCGCCTTGCTTCCTATATGTCGGGCATGTTGGTAACTCCTCGTCATTCGCTGGGTCGGGACCGGGTGGTCGTCCTGATTCCCGCGCACGACGAAGCCGCGAGCATCGGTGCCACGATCCTGTCCGCCCGCGCACAGACCGTCACGCCGGACGCGATCTTCGTCGTGGCGGACAACTGCACCGATGACACCGCGGCGATCGCGCGGGCGCACGGCGCCCGGGTGCTGGAGACGGCCGGCAACACCGACAAGAAGGCAGGCGCGCTGAACCAGGCGCTCGAAATCGTCCTGCCCCAACTCGACGGGGACGACCGCGTCCTGGTCATGGACGCGGACTCGATCCTCGCTCCGGAGTGGATCGAAACCGCGATCGAGGCGATGCGGCGTCCCGGGGTGGGCGCGGTCGGCGGGATCTTCTACGGCGAGGGTCGCCACGGACTGATCGAACAGTTGCAGCGGAACGAATACATCCGCTACGCCCGGGACGTCCTCCGTCGCGGCAAGGGGGTCTGGGTGCTGACCGGAACGTCGACGCTGTTCCGGGTGTCGGTGCTGCACGAGATCGCGGCCGCGCGAGGCGGTGCCTTGCCGGGCCGGACGGGGGAGTACTACGACCGGCAGGCGCTGACCGAGGACATGGAGATCACCCTGGCGTGCCTGACACTGGGGTACCGGTGCGTGTCGCCGCCCCGGTGCGCGACGACGACCGAGCTGATGCCGACCTGGCGGGACCTGTGGCGGCAGCGCGTGCGGTGGCAGCGCGGAGCGATCGACAACCTCCGGTCGCACGGCGTCAACCGGGTCACGCTGCCCTACCTCGGGCAGCAGTTGTGGGCGGTGCTCGGCTTCCTGGTCATCGTGGGGTATCCGCTGCTGATGGGCCTGTCGCTCGCGGCCGGGTTGCCGGTGGTGGTGCACCCGTTCTGGCTCGCGCTCGGCGCGTTGTGCGTGATCGACCGGGTCGTGACCGTGCGCAGGGCCGGCTGGCGCGGGATCGTGCTGACGCTGCTGTTCCTGCCCGAGATGGGCTACGACTTCTTCCGCCTCGGCGTGTACCTGGCCGGGTGGCGGGACGCGGTGCTGCGCCGGGAGGCCGGCTGGCACCACCTGACCGCTGGGAGGAGGTGAAAGGTATGTACGGGAAGGGTTTCACCGCCGCTGGTTCCGGGACGGCCGCGCTGGCCTACACCGGGTTCAACACCGCGTGGACGATCCTGGCCGGCGTGATGCTGCTGCTGGCCGGGGTGGCGCTGGTCAAACTGGTGCCGCGCAAGGGGCAGTCCTGAGAGTAGTAGTTTATGTATGAACTACTTCTTCTGGCGCTAGGGTGCGGACATGGCTGACGGCGAGCTCGACTTCTGGTCCTTCGTCGCGCTCGCCAACCGCCGGCTCGCCGACGAGTTCGGGTTCCGGCACCAGCTCGCCACCGAGGTGCTTCTGACCCTGAACCGGGCGTCCAACATCGTCACCTACGACCTGGAGGCGAGCGTCCATCGCCCGCGCGGGCTGTCCTGGTCCGCGTTCCGCCTGTTGTTCGTGACCTGGCTGGCGGGCCCGCTGGAGGCGAAGAAGGTCGCCGAGCTCACCGGCATGAGCAGAGCGGCCGTGTCCAACCTGACGAAGTCCCTGTTCGCGGACGGATTGCTGGAGCGCGGGCCGGGCGAGCACGACGGCCGCTCGGTGCTGCTGTCGCTGTCCGAGCGCGGCCGGGCCGAGATGGCCGAGGTGTTCCGTGACCACAACGAGCGCGAGCACGAGTGGACCAGCGTGCTCACCGGCGCCGAGCAGCGGATCCTCGTGATGCTGCTGGACAAGCTGATCTCCAATCGCGACCAGTTCGACGTGCGGGGTCGCAACTGACCCTTGCGTCCCGCCGATGTAGTACATAGATTTACTACATCGGACCGGCAAGGAGGCGAGGTCATGGCGTACTACAGGCAGGTCGGTGCTGGCCCCCGAAACGGCACACCCAGCACCGCACCCCTGAGGGCGGCCTGTACTACGAGGAGCTGATGGGGGAAGAGGGCTTCTCCAGCGATTTTTCGCTGCTCTACCACCAGGACATCCCGTCGGCGGTCGTCGACTCGACGGTCTGGCAGTTGCCCGACCTGACCACCGAAGCCAACCACCCGCTCAAGCCGCGGCACCTCAGGCTGCACGAGCTGTGCGAAGGCGAGGAGTGGAAGTCCGCCGACATCGTCACGGGGCGCCGGCTGGTCCTCGGCAACAGCGACGTGCGCCTCTCCTACGTCGCCGCCGGTGAGACCTCGCCGCTGCACCGCAACGCTATCGGTGACGAGTGCGTCTGCATCGAATCCGGTCGTGGCGTGGTCGAGACGGTGTTCGGGGTGGTGCCGTTCCGTCAGGGCGACTACGTGATCCTCCCGCGCGCGACCACCCACCGGTGGGTGCCGGACGAGCTGGTCCGCGCCTACGCGATCGAGGCGAACTCGCACATCACGCCGCCGAAGCGGCACTTGTCGAAGCACGGCCAGCTGCTGGAACATTCCCCCTACTGCGAGCGCGACCTGCACGCACCGGCCGGGCCGCTGCTCGTCGAGGGCACCGACGTCGAGGTGCTGGTCAAGCACCGGGGCGGGGCGGACAACAGCGGCATCGCCGGCACCCGGTTCGTCTACCCGAGCCACCCGTTCCACGTGGTCGGCTGGGACGGCTGCCTGTATCCGTACACGTTCAACGTCGGCGATTTCGAGCCCATCACCGGCCGCGTGCACCAGCCGCCGCCGGCGCACCAGGTTTTCGAGGGCGACCACTTCGTCATCTGCAACTTCGTGCCGCGCAAGGTGGACTACCACCCGCTGTCCATCCCGGTGCCGTACTACCACTCCAATGTGGACTCCGACGAGGTCATGTTCTACTGCGGCGGCGACTACGAGGCGCGCAAGGGGATCGGGCCGGGCTCGACCTCGCTGCACCCCGGCGGGCACTCACACGGCCCGCAGCCAGGCGCGTACGAGCGCAGTATCGGGGTGGAGTTCTTCGACGAACTCGCCGTCATGGTCGACCCGCTCCGCCCGCTGGAGCTGGGCGAAGCCGGTCGCGCGACGGAGGACCCGAACTACGCGTGGACGTGGGCCGGACGGGGGCCGCGGTGAGCCTTTTCGACGGGTTCCTCGACGACGCGGCGGTGTTCCCGCCCGGGCGGAAGCCTCTGGACCGGGCGGTGCCGGACCACTCCGCGCACCGGGGGTCGGCCTACGGCGGGCTGGTCGGCCCGCTGGTCCTGGCCGCGCCGGCGCTCGCCGAGCTCGACGCCTTCGTCTCCGAGCCGCTCGATCTGGCGGTGACCGCGCCGGAGGGCCCGGCTCAGCTGCCGGAGGTTCTGCGCCGGGCCGCCGACCTGCCCGTGCGGCTGGTGGGACTCGAGGTCGCGATGCCGGCGAATCTGGGTGTGGCCGAGGTCTTCGCGGAGCTGGAGGCCGCCGGCGACGTGCCGGTGTTCGTCGAGGTGCCGAGGGACTCGCGCCGCGCCGAGGTGATCGGCACGTGCGCGACGACCGGGCACCAGGCCAAGTTCCGCACCGGCGGGGTGACCGCGGACCGGTACCCGGACGAGGCGGAGCTGGCGTCCGCTGTGCTGGCCGTGGTGCGGGCGGGGGTGCCGTTCAAGGCGACCGCGGGGCTGCACCACGCGATCCGCAACACCGATCCGGGAACCGGGTTCGAGCAACACGGTTTCCTCAACCTGCTGCTGGCGACGGCGGCCGCCGCACGTGGCGGGTCCGCCGACGAGCTGGTGGGCCTGCTCGCGGAGCGGGACGGCGCCCGGGTCGCGGCCGCCGTGTCCGAAGTGGACGCATCCGTGCGGGAGTGGTTCCGTTCGTTCGGGACCTGCAGCATCATCGACCCGGTGACCGAGTTGGTGAACCTGCGGCTGGTCCCGGCCGCGGCATTGGAAGGAGGACTGACGGCGTGACCACGATCGACATCCCCGAGGGCTCGCTGTTCGGGGTGGACAACCTGCCCTACGGCATTTTCTCCCTGCGCGGCACCGCGCCGCGCGCCGGGGTGCGGGCCGGCGATTCGGTGATCGACCTGGCGGTCGCTCTCGGCGACGACGTGTTCGCGCGGCCGTCGCTGAACGCGTTCATGGCGCAGGGCTACGACCGGTGGGTTGAGGTCCGGTCGCGGATCGCCGACCTGGTACGCGCCGATGTGCCGGCCGAGGCGGTGTTCGCGGTGGACGAGGTCGAGTTGCACCTTCCGGTCGAGGTCGCGGATTACGTCGACTTCTACGCTTCGGAACACCACGCGTCCAACCTGGGGCGGCTGTTCCGGCCGGGCGCCGAGCCGTTGATGCCGAACTGGAAGCACCTGCCGGTGGGCTACCACGGCCGGTCCGGGACGGTGGTCGTGTCCGGCACCGGCATCGTGCGGCCGTGCGGGCAGCGGAAGGCGCCGGACGAGGGCGCGCCGAGCTTCGGCGAGTGCCGTCGGCTGGACATCGAGGCGGAGCTGGGGTTCGTCGTCGGGGTCGGATCGCCCCTCGGCGCCGGTATCCCGACGGCGGATTTCGCGCGGCACGTGTTCGGCGCGGTCCTGGTGAACGACTGGTCCGCACGCGACATCCAGGCGTGGGAGTACGTGCCGCTGGGCCCGTTCCTCGGCAAGAGCTTCGCGACGTCCATTTCGCCGTGGGTCGTGCCGCTGCTCGCGCTGGAACCCGCCCGCGTGCCGACGCCGGTGCAGGACCCGGAGCCGCTGCCCTACCTGCGTGAGCCCGAGCCGTGGGGTCTGGACATCGCGTTCTCGGTGGCGTGGAACGGGCAGGAGGTCACGCGCCCGCCGTACCGGGAGATGTACTGGTCGCCCGCGCAGATGCTCGCGCACCTGACGGTCAACGGAGCCTCCTCGCGGACGGGTGACCTCTACGCCTCCGGCACGATCTCCGGCCCGGAGAAGGACCAGCGCGGCGCGTTCATCGAGCTGACGTGGGGAGGCGCGGAACCGGTCACCGTCAACGGCGAACCGCGCACGTTCCTCCGGGACGGCGACGAGGTGACCATTTCCGCCACCGCGCCCGGGGCGAACGGGCGCCTCGGCTTCGGCGAGGTACGGGGCCGGATCCTGCCGGCTACCCCACCACGCGCGGGTCCACGGTGATCACCGCGGTGTTTCCGACCGGCGCCCTCGGCACCGGCCTGTCCCGCAAACCACCGGCCGTCGCGACGCGGAGTACACCGCCGTGGGTCACCACGACCACCTCCCGCCCGGCGTATCTCGTGGCCAGGCGGCTCAGCGTCCGGCGCACGCGCAGGTGCAGGTCGGCGATGCTTTCCCCGCCGCCGGGCGGCAGTCGCAGCGGATGTGCCCACAGACCGTCGATCACCGGCTCGACGTCGGCGAACCGCCGCCCTTCGAGCGCACCCAGCCGCTGCTCCCGTAGTCCGGCGTCGACCAGCACCGGCAGTCCCAGCATCCCGCCGATGATGTTCGCGGTCTCGCGGGCGCGCGGCAGGTCGCTGGAGACGATCGCGGTCCCGGTCAGCTCACGCCCCACCGCCGCCGCCTGCACCCGGCCGAGCGCGGTCAACGAGCCCGCGCGCGGCGACTGCCCCTGCACCCGGCCCGCGACGTTCCACATGCTCTGCCCGTGCCGCACGAGGTGCAGCGCCGCCATCAGAACTGCAGCCGCGGGTCGTCGTAGTTCTTGAACTCCAGCACGTTGTTCGACGGATCTAACAGGAAGATCGTGCGGTGCTGCTCCGCCGTGCCCTCGAACCGTGTCGATGGCCCGGACAGCACCTTCAGTTTCCGGTGCTCCACCACGCGCACGAGCCGGTCGAAGTCCTCGGTGCGCGCGAAGCTCACACCGAAGTGCCGCGGGTATGCCACGGCCTCCGCCGGCACGTCGTCACACAGGTGGCACACCAACTGGTCGCCGAAGAAGTCGAAGGTGACGCGGTCGTGGTAGCGGCGGGCGAGTTTCGCACCCAGCCCGAAGACGTAGAAGTCGACGGCCTCGTCGAGGTCACGGGCCGGGATGGCGACGTGGCAGGCGTCTCGGCTGTCTCGCATTTTTCCTCCTGGTCACACGGCGGCGGGCGTGAGCTGGATGAGGGTGTCGGCGCGCAGACCGCGCCGAAGCGTTTCCACACCGAGGACGTCGGTGGTGGCGATGTTGCCGAGATTCACCGACGGCCCGAGGGCCTGGATCAGTTCGACCTGCAGTTCCTTGGTCGGTGCCTCGAAGAGCAGGCGCCGGTGGTCGACCGAGGAGATCACCGCGTGCAGCACGTCCTCGCGGACGTGTCCGTCCGGCCGGGCCAGGCCGCTGCGGCCGCTCTCCCGGGTCTCGGTGATGACGAGGCCCGCGCCCGCCGCGAGATCCTCGCGGATCGCCTCGACCCAGTCGGTCGGGCGCAGGCACGCCGAGCGCCCCGGGTCCTTGTAGCCGACCTCCGCCAGCACCGGCCGGTACCGGGTCATCTGCGCCACGTAACCGGCCTTCTCGTGCTGGGAGAGCGGGATCGTCCCATTGGACACCTCGATGTGCGTAGCTCCCGTGTCCTCGACGAACGCCAGGTAGTCGTCGAGCCGGTCGCGCACCAGGAAGTGCTCGAACAGCGTGCCGCCGAAGTAGTAGCCGATCCCGCTCTCCCGCAGCACGGCGATCTTGCGATGCAGGTCCTTGGTGACCAGCGCGGTGCCCCAGCCGAACTTGAGCAGGTCGATGTGGTCACCATGACTGGACACGAGGTCGGTGAACGCGCCGGTGGGCAGACCCGGGTCGATCACCATGGTGAGGCCGGTGTTCATGACGTTCCTCCTGAAGTGACGAGGGCGAGTTCGGGTACGAGCGCACGTCCACGGCGGGCGCGGCCGGTGAGGGCGAGACTGGCTGGTGTGCGTCGCGCCACTGCCGTGACCAGGGCGGACACCAGGTAGACGAGCGGGACCACGACCAGCACGAGCACGGGCAGCACCACCGCGTCCGGCGCGGGGTGCGTGGTGAGCCCGGCCGCGGCCGCTCCCGCGAGCAGGTACTGCAGCACGAGCGGGTGGATCAGGTAGACCCCGAACGAGGCGTCCGACGTCGCCCGGACGGGCCCGCGCCACCGCGCGCCGCGGTCCATCCACATCAGACCGAGCGCGAGGAACGCCCAGGCCACCGCGAAACTCTCCACCACGACCACCGGCTGGAACACGATGCTGGCGGCCAGCGGCGGCTGCCCGGCCAGATACACCTGTCCCAGGTAGACGAGCACGCCGAGCGCCAGTGCTCCGGCGCACCCGGCCAGCACGAGCCGCCGGTGCTCGCGGGTCCATGCGACAAGCTGCGTCCGGTGCGCTCCGGCCAGAGCGCCGACGAGGATGTACCCGAGATAGCTGGGCAACCACGCGTCCGGTGCGTGCGTCCAGCCGGACAGCACGCCGAGGTCCCACTGCCGCTGGACGGCGAGCGTGAACACCAGCTGGAACGCCACCGCGAAGGCCAGCAGCGCCCAGTGGTAGCGCCGCGTCGCGATGATCACGCCCCGGATGAGCGGCCACAGCAGGTAGATCTGCATCGACACGAGCAGGAAGTACAGGTGGTAGCGCGCGGTTCCGGTGAGCAGCTCGCCCACGAACGGCGCCGGCGAGTACGGGCCGCCGTTGGCGAAGAAGTAGACGACCGTCCACAACAGATACGGCGCGACCACGAACAGGTAGCGGCGCCGCCAGAACTCCCGCCACCGTGGCTTGCGCACCGTGCTGTGGGTCAGGACGAACGCGGTCAGCAGGAAGAACACTTCGCGGCTGACGTGGAAGGCGATGATCAGCGCGCCGATCGGCACCCCGGGCGCGAACGGGGACAGGGCCAGCACGTGCAGCCCGATCACCAGCCCGACGGTCAGCACCCGCACCAGGTCGACGTAGAGCAGGTGCCCGCCACGCGGGCTCACCGTCTCCCCGCTTCGACCCTCAGCTCGCGACGCAGCACCTTGCCGGTCGGGCCGAGCGGCAGGCTCGGCGTCACCTCGATGACCGCCGGCCGTTTGTGGCGGGCCAGCCGGTGTGCGCACCAGCCGTGCAGGGCCTGTGCCAGGCCCGCGTCGGGTCGTCCGGTGACGAACGCGACCGGGACCTGGCCGAGCCGCTCGTCCGGCGCGCTGACCACCGCGACCGCCGTGACGGCCGGGTGCGCCCGCAGGACGTCTTCGATCTCCTGCGGGTAGATCTTCTCGCCGCCACGATTGATGACGTCGTCCAACCGCCCGGCGAGCGTCAGGTACCCGTCCTCGTCCAGCGCGCCGACGTCACCGGTCGGCAGCCGGTCGTCCGGCGTGCGCGCCGGCCGGATCCGCTCGCCCAGCCCGTCGAGCTCGAGGTACTGGCTGACCACCTGCGGTCCCCGTAGCCGCACCTCGCCGCGCTCGCCCGGCGGTGCCTCGGTGCCGTCCGGGCGGGTGACGACGAGCCCGATCTCGACGGGCAGACCGACCGAACCGTCGCGCCGGAGGAGCGGGTCGAGCGGGTTCGCGGTGATCTGCCCGGCGGCCTCCGACATGCCGTAGGTCTCCAGCACGCCGATGCCGGTGTGCGCCGTGAAATCCCGCTGGACGTCCCGCGAAAGCGGTGCGGACGCCGAGCGGGCGAACCGGATCCGGCCGGCCACGGCGTCCGGCGGCGCGGGTTCCCTGGCGAGGGACGCGAGGATCGCCGGGACGGTGTTGAGCCAGGTCGGCTGCCAGCGCCGGACGCGGTCCCAGTAGTCCCCTGCGCTGAACCGCCGGTCGATGACCAGCGAGTTTCCGCTGATCACCGTCGTCAGCAGGCCCATGACCTGAGCGTTGACATGGAAGAGCGGGAGCGGTGTGTACCCGCGCTCGCCGGGGCCGAACCGGTGGTGCCGGGCGACGCGGCGTGCGGCGTGCACGAGCTGCCACTCGGACAGTGGAATGCCTTTCGGTGCGCCGGTGGTGCCGGAGGTGGTCAACAGGACGGCGGGCCGCGCGACCGCGCCCCCGGCCCGGATACGCACGTTCCGCACCGGCCGTGGTCCTTCGCGCTCCAGCGCCCAGGTCGGGTGCCCCGGCAGGACATCCGGCCGGTCGGTGGCGACGACGGCCGTGCGCAGCCGGGCGAGGGTGGTGTCGAGTTCGGCGGCGGTGAGCCGGGGGTCGACGGGCACCGCGGTGAACCCGGCGGCGAGGCAGCCGAGGTAGGCGGCGGTGAAGGCGAGCGGGTCGGCCGCCACCAGCCCGATGCGGGTGCGGGGCGGCAGGTCGCGGGCGAGGTGCCGCCAGCGGTGCGTATGAGCCGCGACCGACCGCCAGGTCAGCTCCCGCCCGTCCGCGCCGTCGAGGAACGCGACCTCGTCCGGACGCGTGTGAGCGTGTCCGGCCAGCATCCGGGCGATCACGGCCATCTTCGCTCCTCGGGGTTGGGTGGCGCACGACCCGGCTGAGTGTTGTCGCGATTTCTAGGAGGCCGCTAGGTGACCGTTAAGAACGTGCTGAGAAATCGTGCTCACCCCGATTCGACCGGTATGCGTTCAGAATGAGTGCATGCGGCGGTGGCGAAGACTGGTTTCCGCGGGCGTGCTGTGCGTCGTGCTGGCCGGGTGCTCGGCTCCCTTCGTGCTCGCGGATTCCGCGCTGGGGCAAGGTGTTTCGGTGTCCACCCGGGTGGTGATGGGGCGCACCTATCTGGCCGTCCGGGCGGAAACCGTGCATTCTGGACTGCCGCTGTTGGTCGTTCTGCACGGCCGTGGGATGGATGTCCGGAATGCGGCGCTGCAAACCGGTTTCCTGCGTTATGCGGAACAAGGAATCGCCGATATCGTGTATCCGGCCGGAATCGGGCAATCGTGGAATGCGGGCAGTGGTTGTTGTGGAGTGGCGGCCCGGCAGCACGTCGACGATGTCGCCTTCGTGACGGCGGTCGTGGCGGACGCCGCTCACGAGTTCGGCACGAACCCGCGCCACGTCTACCTCGTGGGCTACAGCAACGGTGGCCGGCTCGCGTTCCACGTCGCGTGCGTGTCCCCGGCGCCGTTCGCCGCGTTCGCGACTTACGGCGCCGCCGCGCCCACGACGTGCACCAACCGGGCCGCGGCGGGGTTGTCGGCACTGATCACCGCCGGGACGGGAGACCGGATCCTCGGGCACGGCGCCCAGGTCGTGGCGGAGGCTGCCGGGGCCTGGCGGACGCTGGACTCGTGCCCGCCCACGTCGTCGGTGCGCCGGAGCGGCCCGGCGGTCGTGACGACGTGGCCGGGCTGTGCGGGCGGAGCGAGTGTTCAGTCCATTGTGTACCTCGGCGCCACCCACGCCTGGCCCGCGTCACTGTCCGCCCTGATCTGGGACTTCCTGTCCGGGCAGGTCAGGCGTGCGACCGCAGGACGGGCTCGGCGGCCGGGCGGTGGAGCAGTTCGGGCAGCACCGTCAGCAGGCCGAGCGCCGCCAGCCCGGCGCCGAGCCACAGCGGCGCGCGCAGCCCGGACGAGGAGATGACCAGTCCGCCGAGCGACGAACCGAGGATCACGCCGAGTGTGATGAACGACTGGTGCACCGTGTTGACCAGCGGGCGGGCGTTTCCGGCGCGCTGTACGCGGGCCATCATCGCCGGGTTCATCGTGATGCCGGCCAGGCCGATGCCGAGCATCGCCGCGACCGCCGGGCCGGGTGAGTCCGCGAGCAGGGCGAAGGTGACGAGGAAGACGAGGTTCAGCGCGAGACCGCCGGCCAGGACGGGCACGGTGTGGCGGTCGGCGAGGCGCCCGACGACCAGGTTGCCGACGACGGTCGCCGCGCCGTAGGCGACGAGCAGCAGCGGCACCGCGCCGCCGTCGAAGCCGGTGACCTGGGTCAGGATCGGTGTGAAGTAGCTGAACGCGGAGAACGTGGCCCCGATGATCAACGTGCTGGTCGACACCGCCAGCCACAGCCTCGGGGTGCGGAACACGCCCAGTTCCGCGCGGAAGGGTGCGTTCCCGGCGGACGGGCGCAGCGCGGGCACCCCGGCGACGGTGGCCACCGCGGCGATCACCGTCAGCGCGGTGATCGCCCAGAACGCGGCGCGCCAGCCGAGGTGCTCGCCGACGACCGTGGCGAGCGGGAGGCCGAGCAGGGTGCCGAGCATCAGGCCGTTCATGACCACGGCGATCGCGCGGGCGCGCACCTCCGGCCGGGTGAGCTGTGCGCTCAACGAGATCCCGGTGGCGAACAACGCCTGCGCGGCAGCGCCGGTGATGATCCGGGCGGCCATCATCGTCGCGTAGGTGCCGGCCGTCGCGGCGAGCACGTTTCCGGTCAGGAAGATCGCGAATAGCAGCATCAGCGTGGTCTTGGGGGTCAACCGCATCAATGAGACGGTGAGGACCGGACCACCGACCGCCATCGCCACGGCGAACGCGGTGATGAGGTAGCCGACGCGTGGAACCGTCACGCCGAGACCGTGCGCGAGCTGGGGCATCAAGCCGGCGACGGCGAATTCGCTGGTGATCATCGCGAACGCGCCGAGGCTCAGCACGTAGATCGGGCGCGGCATACCTACCCCTCCCATACTAAACCGCTCGTTCCGTTATTCGGGCAAGCCACAAGGCTTTCAGCGGAGCACGGACAGAGCGGTGTCGATGGCCTCGTCCAGCCTGCGGACGTTGTCGGTCTTGCCCACCACGCGGACGCCCTGCACGAATGTGACCAGGAAGCGGGCCAGTGCCCGCGGATTCTTGTCCGCGGCGAGGCTGCCCTCCTGTTGCGCGCGGGTGAGCGCGCCGGCCAGCGCGGCCTCCAGTTCGCCGAGGGCGAGGTCGACGCGCCGGGCAGCCTTGGCGTCGCGCGGCAGCAGTTCGGTCGCGGTGTTGGTGACCAGGCACCCCTTGTGGTCGGGGTCCGCGTGGGACTCCACGGCGTAGGAGCGGATGAAGTCGCGGACCGCGTCCAGCGCGGGTCCCGGCCGGTTGAGTGCGGTCAACATCGCGGTGTCGCGCAGTTCGCAGTACCGGTCCAGTGCCCGCAGGTAGAGGTCGTGCTTGCTGCCGTAGGTGGCGTAGAGGCTGGCGCGGTTGACGCCCACGTGGTCGACGAGGTCCTGCATCGAGGTCGCCTCGTAGCCCTGCCGCCAGAACAACTCCAGGGCGGTGTGCAACGCGGCGTCGGGATCGAACTCCTTGGTCCTCGGCATACCGCAAGCGTAGCAAATAGCCAACCGATCGTTCCGCTAACGGCGAGGGCTGAGTTGATCGACCGACGGACGCGGGAGGAATGTTGCACAATCTAAGAATGGATCCGCCCGGAAGGCGGGCCGGGACGTCATCGGGAGGCGTGAACTGATGAGCCGCACGGGGCAGGCCGCGCGTCAGGCGGTACCGCCCGAGGCGGTGCTGACGCCCGCCGCGGTGGCGAGCAGGCTCGGCGTCGCCGTCGCGACCCTGCGGAGCTGGGACCGCAGGCACGGGCTCGGGCCGAGTTCCCGCGAGCCGGGGCGGCACCGCCGCTACACGGTCGGCGATCTGAGGCGCCTGGAGCGCGTGGTGCACCTGGTGCGTCAGGGTGTCCCGGTGGCGAGTGCGGCCGCGACGCTGAGTGCGGGCACGGTGCCGCCGATCATCGCGCTCGATGAGGTGCCCGACCGTGTCGCGAGCCGGCGCCGGCGATCCCTGCGGGGTGCGGCCGAGAAACTCGACCCGGACGCGTTCCGCCGCATCGTGGTGGGGTTCCTCGACCGGCACGGCACCGTGGACACCTGGCAGAAGCTGCTCGTGCCGTTCTTGCAGGAACTCGGCGAGCGGTGCGCCCAGCCGGGCGGTCCGGTGGAGATCGAGCACCTGGCGACCGACGGCATCATCGCCGCGCTGCACGCGATCCCGCGCGGCAGCGGCGGTGCCGCGTCGGTACTCCTGGCGTGCGCGCCGGAAGAGCAGCACTCGCTGCCGCTGGAGGTGCTCCGGCACGCTCTCGCCGAACGCGGCCGGGGTGCGATCTCACTGGGCGCCCGCGTGCCGCCGCACTCCCTGCTCACCATGGTCACGGTCCGCAAGCCGCCGGCCACCGTCGTCTGGGCGCACACGGCGGAACTGGCCCGCCTGGTCCCGGTCGGGCAGTTGACCGGCACGCGGCTGTTCGTGGCGGGCCCGGGCTGGGCCGCCCTGCCGCTGCCCGACGGAGCTCGCCACCTGCGGAATCTGACCGAGGCGATCGACGCGCTCGCCTGATCGTCAGGGGTTGACGCCGGTGAGCGCGAAGAACTCCTGGCGGGAGCGCGCGTCCTCGCGCAGCGTGCCGAGCAGTGTCGAGGTGACCGTGCTGGATCCGGTCGCCTGCACGCCGCGCAATGTCATGCAGGTGTGCTCGGCCTCGATGGCCACCCCGATGCCTTTGGGATGGACGCGCTCGGCGAGCCAGTCCGCGACCTGCTTGGTCAGCCGCTCCTGCACCTGCGGACGCCGAGCGAAGTGGTCGACGACGCGGGCCAGCTTGGACAGCCCGAGGATGCACTCGCCCGGCAGGCAGCCGACGTGCGCGACCCCGACGAACGGCAGCAGGTGGTGCTCGCACACCGAGCGCACCGGGATCCCGCGGGCGAGGACGAGTTCGTCGTAACCCTCGTCGTTGGGGAACGTCGTCAGGTCGAACGGCCGCGGCGAGAACAGCTCGGCGTAGGCACGGGCCATGCGGCCGGGCGTGCCGCGCAGGCTCTCCGACTCCAGTGAGACGCCCAGTGCCTCGAGGAACTGGGCGGCATGGATCTCGGCGGCGGCGAGGTCGACGTCGTCGCCGCGGTCGTGGACGACGCGCCGAGCGTGCGCGGACCCGGGGCGGCTGGGCGCCGAGCGGGCGCTGACCCTCGCCGCCGGAGTCGCGGAACGCCACGGGTTCGAGCCCAGCCGGGAGTCCTCCGCCTGCGTGCGCCTGCGCAACTGCCCGTTCCACCCGCTCGCGGCGAAGGAACCGGCGGCGGTGTGCGGGATCAACCACGCGTTCCTCACCGGCCTGCTCGACGGCCTCGACGCGGCGCGCGTGCAGGCCGGTCCTGGAGCCTCGCGCGGGGGAGCCTCGCGTGGAGCTGCGTGGGGTTTTGTGACAGCGTGACGGCATGTCCGAACGTGCTGTGCGGGTCGAGCGGAACGGCCCGGTGTACACGGTGATCCTGTCCCGGCCACACGCGCGCAACGCGGTCGACGGCCCGGCCGCCCAGGCGCTGCTGGAGGCGTTCGAGGCGTTCGAGGCCGACCAGTCCGCCGCGGTCGCGGTGCTGTGGGGCGAGGGCGGCACGTTCTGTGCGGGCGCCGACCTCAAGGCGCTGGGCACCGAGCGCGGCAACCGGCTGGGCGACGACGGTCCCGGCCCGATGGGGCCGACGCGGCTGCGCCTGGGCAAGCCGGTGATCGCCGCGGTCGCCGGGTATGCCGTGGCCGGCGGGCTCGAATTGGCACTGTGGTGCGACCTGCGGGTGGCCGCCGAGGACGCGGTGTTCGGCGTGTTCTGCCGTCGCTGGGGCGTGCCGCTGATCGACGGCGGCACCGTGCGGCTACCCCGGTTGATCGGCGTCAGCCGGGCGATGGACCTGGTGCTGACCGGTCGTCCGGTACCCGCGCAGGAGGCGCTGCGAATGGGCCTCGCGAACCGCGTGGTGCCCGCGGGCACCGAGCGGGCGGCGGCGGAGGAACTGGCCGCGGCGATCGCCCGGTTTCCGCAGACGTGCTTGCGGGAGGACCGGTTGTCGCTGCTGGACCAGGACGGGCTCGACGAGAGGGAAGCGATGGCCGGCGAGTGGCGGCACGGCATGGTCTCGCTGGCCGCCGACGCCGCGAGCGGGGCGCAGCGCTTCGCCTCCGGCGCGGGCCGGGGCGGTTCGTTCGACTAGGAGCCGTCGGATTTGCCGTCGTGGATGGCTTCGTTGGTGCCCTTGACGAGCCAGCGGGCGACGTCGTGCAGTTTGCGGTTCGTGTTCTGCGAGGCGCGCACCAGCAGGTTGAACGCCTGATCGTCGGTCACCTGGTGGCGTTCCATCAGGATCCCCTTGGCCATCGAGATGACGTCGCGCGACTCCAGCGCGCTGCGCAGTTGCGCCTGGGCCCGCGAGCCGGCCAGTGCGACCGCCGCGTGCGCCGCGAACAGACCGCCCACGTGCTCGGCGGACTCGTCGAACGCGTTCCGCTCCGAGGAGTACAGGTTGAGCGCGCCCAGCAGGGTTTTCCCGGTGAACAGGCGGATCGCCAGCATCGAGTTGATGCCCAGTGCGGCGGCGCCGTCGCCGAACTGCGGCCAGCGTTCGTCCACCTGGATGTCGCCGGTGCGGTAGATGATGTCGGCGAACACCGCGTCCACGCACGGCCCTTCGCCGAGTTTGTGCTGCAGTTCGTCGAGCCGCGCCACCCGCTCGCTCGACGGGGCGACGGACCTCAGCGAGCCCGATTCGAGCAGCGAGATGCCCGCGTCCTCGGTACCCGGCACTGTCGCGGCCACGGCGGTCACGATGTTCGCGACCGTCTGCTCGACGTCCGGCTCCGGCTCGAGCGTGCGCACGACCGCGCTCAGCGCGTCTGCGAGTTCGAGGTCGGCGGGCTTGATGAGTTCGTCCGTCACCCGGACAGTCTTGTCCATCACCGCGGACTGCGACAGGGGCGGCTCCCGTCAGATCCCGGGATCCCTCGGCGGGCTGAACCGGTCGCGCCGGAAAGCGGCCGCCACACAGGCGGCACAGATCAGCACGAGCAGCACCCCCAGCGCCCATGCCCAGACCGCGCCCATGGTGACGGCAAGGTAGAGCTCGGCGGCGGCCGTGCCCGCGAACGCGAATGCCACGGCCAGCCAGAACCACCTGATCGCGGATGACCGCATGAGCACCACTCCTTGCCGGGTGTTGCTTCGCCTATCGCCACCCGGCCGCACGGGGTTACCCGGATTCCCTACGCGCAGTGCTTGAGTACCGGAAGGATCGCGCGTTCCGTCAGCGCCGACCGATCCGGTTCGGCACACGCCGCGAGCCGTCCGAGCAGGTCGTCGGCCTGCAGCCCGGTCCCGATCAGCACGAGCCGCGTCCCCGGCGCCGAAGCGCCCCACGGCGAACGGTGGAACCGCAGGTACGGGCCGACGGTCTGGAGCAGGAACCGGTCGTCGTACCCGGGCACGCCGAAATGCACCGGGCCCTTCATCCGGTACAACCCGGCCGGACGTTCGGTGAGGAACGCCAGCAGCCGACGCGGGTGGAGTGGTGCGTCGCAGGCGAACTCGACGCTGCGGTAGGCCTCGTGCAGGTGCTGGTGGTCGTGACCGTCCTCGTGCCGGAGGTCGTCGAAGGACAGCTGCCGCGCGATCGGCTCCCGCGCACGCACGTCGAACAACAGCCCCGGATCGATCGCGCCGAACGACGCCCGCACCACCGGACGCCCGTCGCTCACCTTGCGCGCCAGCTCCAGGACCCCGGGATCGTCGCGCCGGTCGGTCTTGTTCAGCACCACCAGGTCGGCGAACCGCAGGTGTTCGTCCAGCTCGGGGTGGCGCACGCGGTTGGCCTCGAACTCGACCGCGTCCACCACCTCGACCAGCCCGCCGTAGGCGATCCGCGGGTTTTCGCTGGACAGCAGCATGCGCACCAGGTCCCGCGGCTCGGCCAGTCCGCTCGCCTCGATCACGATCGCGTCGATGCGTAGCTCCGGCTCGGCGAGGCGGTCCAGCATCCGGTCCAGGCCGGCGGAGTCGACAGCGCAGCACAGGCAGCCGTTGCCCATCGGGAGCATCGCGTCGACCTGCCCGGCGACCGCGAGGGCGTCTACGTTGATACGGCCGAAGTCGTTGACGATCACGCCGATGCGATGGTCGCGGGCGTGCGTCAGCAGGTGGTTGACCAGCGTCGTCTTGCCCGAGCCCAGGTAACCGGCGACGAGGACCACGGGAATCGGCTCATGAGTGCTCACCGCGGGACACCCTAACGCGGCGTCAATGGTGACGTGCCCGCCGTCCCGCGATCACCGGGCGAGGCGACTATCCGGACCGCGAGGTGTACACGTCGGTGACCTTGACCTTCAGGGTGGTCTTGGACGACGGCGTGGACGCGGATTCCGTTTCCCGCACCCGAGCCTGGCCGTCACTGTCCATTGTGAATGATCCGATCTGGGGGCCGCTCTCGTCGCCGCTAACCTCGTAGATGACGTTCACCTTCGTGGCCGGGTCCAGCAGTGGCAGGCCCGTGTAGCTGGGCACGATCTGGTAGTCGACGTTGCATCCGGCGCTGCCGAAGCACGCCTTGCGGGTGACCCTGATGTCGAGCGTGAAGTCGGCAACCGTGGGGGTGTAGTAGAACCGGCTGGGCGTCGTGGTGGTGGTCGGCGGGCGATAGCTGGACCGCGATGTGGGCGACGTGCCGGGCGCCGGTCCGGCCGAGCCGGACGGCTTGTCGTCCCCGCCCAGGGTGAGCGGCAGGACGATGGCCGCCGTGATCGCTGCCACCAGGCCCGCTGCCACCACCCACGGCAACTTCGACTTCTTCCCGGTCGCGTTTTCGGGAGGCGGACTGGAAACGGGATCGGTCATGGGGGCCGCCTTTCCGATCGGACGCCCCGCGGCGCGATTCGGTCGGCCGCTAAGCGCCGGGTTGTGTGCCGACGGCGAAGGCCCATCGGTAGCCGAAGGACTTGCCGGGCTGGACAGTCGTCACGGGTGCGCCCGGCGCGAACTCGCGCGCCGTGCTCGGACTGTGGTGCAACTCTCGACGCTAGATCGGGCACCGGGGGTACGCGTCGCACAGAGCGGGTGAGGATGCCGGCGCGCGAGGGGTTCAGTCCATCAGGCTTCACCCACAGGCGTGCCGCACCTTTGCCGGGGATTTTGCCGGGCGGACAACGAAAACAGCCCGTGTCAGGTATCTACTGTGGACCACGCTTCGGCACCGGCACGGGGGATCGTTCAGTGCCGGAAGGTGATGGTGAAGGCCGCGCCGCCCTCGGGGGCCGGGCCGGCGGTCAGGGTGGCGCCCATCCGGGTGACGAGGCCGTGTGCCAGCGCCAGCCCCACGCCGGAGCCGACGGGACGGCTGCCGCGGTACTTGGCGTTGAGGAAGCCGCGTTCGAACGCCCGCGGGTAATCCTCGGGCTGCAGGCCCGGCCCGCCGTCCCGGACCTGCAGTGTCGTGCCGTTCGCGGTCGCGCCGAGGGCGAACACCATCGGCGATCCCGGTGGGGTCACGCGGAGGGCGTTCTCGGCGAGTCCGTCGATCACCTGCCGGAGCCGGCTCGGATCGGCCCGCACCGTCACCGCGTGCGAGGGCAGTTCGGCCCGGAAGGCCACGCCGGTGCGCTCGCACCGGTTCCGCCACACGTCCGCGGAGCGGCGCACCGTGTCGGTGAGGTCCAGCGCGGTCAGGTCCAGCTGGAACTCGTCGGCGCCGAGCCGGGCCAGGTCCAGCAGGTCGTCGACCAGCCGCTGCAACCGCGACGACTCAGCCTGGATCGTCGCTCCCGCGCGGCGGGCGTTCGGCCCCTCGACCACGCCGTCGGCGAGCGACTCCGCAAAACCGTGGATGGCGGTCAGCGGCGTGCGCAGCTCGTGCGACACCGAAAGCAGGAAGTCCCGCTGGCGCGACTCGCTGCGCCGCAACGCATCGGCCAGCTCGTTCACCGCGCCGGCGACCTCGGCGACCTCCGCCGGGCCTTCCACCGGCACACGCACGTCACGCCGTCCGCGGCGCATCGCGGCCGCGGCACCGGCCGTCCGGAGCAGTGGTCGCGCCAGGAGCCGGCCGAACACGAGCCCGGCCACGCCGGCCGCCAGCAGTCCCGCGCCGAGCGACAGCAGGATGGTGCGGATCGCCCCGCGCTGCATGTCACGTGCCGCCCGCACCGGCTGGACCAGCGCGAATCCGGACCCCTGCGGGGACACACCGCGGACCTCGACGAGCAGCTCCTGTCCACCCGCGTCCTGCACCGAGGATCGCGACTGACCTGGCCCGACCGTGCCCAGCCCGGCCGCGGTCGCCGCCCGTTCCGCCCGGTCGTCGCCCTGCAGGAGCCCGCGTCCGCGCGCGGTGACCACCATGATTCCCTGACCGCGCACCACATCGGCGACCTTGGCGAGGCCGATCCGCGAGCCGGCGCCGGTCGCGTCCACCTGGGACGCGACCACGTCGGCCTGTGCGGCCAGCGACCGCTGGAGCACGTCCTGCGCCGTCCGCCACACCAAGCCTGCCGCGACCAGTCCCGCCACCACGACCGCGACCCCGGCCACGGCCAGACACACCGACGTGATCCGCACGGCGAGCGATGCGCGGCGCCTCACGTGTTCTCCGCCGCGTACCCGACTCCCCGGATCGTCCTGATCGGACTCTCCGCGCCGAGTTTTGCCCGCAGCTGCGCGATGTGCACGTCGACGGTCCGGCTCCCGGCGGCCGCGTCGTAGCCCCACACGGAGCTGAGCAGCTGGCCCCGTTCGAACACCCGTCCCGGTTCGCGGAGGAGCTGGGCGAGCAGATCGAACTCGGTGGAGGTCAGCGCCACCTCGCGTTCGCCGGCCCACGCCCGGCGCCGCGGGACGTCCACCCGCACCGCGCCGGCGCGCAGCACCTCCGGCGGCGGCCCGGCGCTGCGCCGCAGCACCGTCCGCACTCGCGCGGCGAGTTCCCGGGGACTGAACGGCTTGGTCAGGTAGTCGTCCGCCCCGATCTCCAGTCCCAGCAACCGGTCGACCTCGTCGTCGCGGGCGGTGACGAACAGCACGGGTGTCCAGTCCCCGGCGGCGCGCATCGCCTGGCAGACCTCGATGCCGTCCATGCCGGTCAGTCCGATGTCGAGCACGACGGCGACCGGCCGGAGCCGCCGGACCGCGGCGAGCGCGGCGTCCCCGTTCTGTTCCACGCTCACCCCGAAGCCGTCACGCCTGAGGTAGAGCGTGATCAGGTCGGCGATCGCGGGCTCGTCCTCGACCACGAGGACCAGGCCGCGGGCACCGGAAGCGGTCATCGAACCCTCCTGCAGGCGGATGCCCGCATCCTGCCACGGTCACGACGAGCCGTCGCCGGCCAGTTCCGAGTCGATCGCGTCAAGCGTCGTCTGGATCTGGGTCAGCTCGGTGCCGGCGCCGGTGGGGGTGACCGGAGCGGCCTGGCCCCGGCATCCGGCGAGCGTCAGGGCGAGCACGACCGCCCCGGATGCGAGCAGCACTCGCGCGGTCACTTCCCGCCTCCCGGGCAGTGGGCCGTGGCGAAGGCGTCGAGGCGCTGCTGGGCGTTGTGCAGGTCGCCGATCCGGCTCTGGCGGCGTTGCGCCCGTTGGTCGAGCTGGTCCGCGCGCTGGGTGTGTCCCTTGCTCCGCTGGTCGGCCGCCCGCGCCCGCAGCCACGCGACCGACCCCCGGATTTCGGGGCCGCCGTTGATGCGTTCGGTGAGTTTCGTAATTCGATCGCGCAGGTGCGGGACGACGTCCTCGCAAATCTGCTGGACTTCCTCGGCGCTCAGGGTCGCCGGCGCGTAGGACGGCGGAGTGGTTTCCGCAGACGCGGCGGGCGCGGTGGTCACCAACGCCATCGCCGCGCCGCAGCACGCCAGCGCGGCCCGGCAACGGATGGAGATACGCATGATCCCTCCTTGTTCTTCGTGTCGGGATCACAGTGCCGGGCCCGCGTTCGAGGAGCGTGGGCGGAATGTTCGGGTTTGGTAAGGATCAGCGTGGGTGCCGGGTCACCAGGCCCGGCCGACACTGTAGGAGCTGGTCCAGATCCGCTGCAGCCGGACGACGTCGCCCGACTCGGGGGCCGCCCAGATCTTGTCGCCGCCGGCGTAGATGCCCACGTGGTAGACGCTGCTGCCGCGGGAGAAGAACACCAGGTCACCGGGCCGCATCTCCGACTTGGACACGGTGCGCACGGCGGCCCGCTGCTGGCGGGACGTGCGCGGCAGGTCGATGCCGACCTGCTTGTGCGCGTACTGCGTCAGGCCGGAGCAGTCGAACCCGCCCGGACTCTCGCCGCCGGTCCGGTAGGGCGCGCCGGCCTGCGCGGCGGCGGCGCCCGCGATGCGATCACCGGTGGACAGCTGGGTGGCACCGGCGGGCGCGCTCAACCCCAGCAGCGCGGCGGCTGCGATGGCGCCCGCGATCGGTACCGTGATCAACCTGCGTATTCGAATGGGCACGGGAGGAACCCCTCCGTCAATTGAAGGCATTTCGGTTCTTCTTTTCGCGAGCTCGACTTCCCCCGTGCCCGATCACGAAACGATATACATCCTTAATGGTGAATGAGAACACATCTCGTTTCGGCCGCGGGTTGACTATGGGCAGGCCATAGTCAACCCTGTGGTACGTGGGGCCGGCACCGGACGAGCAGGCGCCGGCGCGCTCGTATCGTTCGAGCCGCCGGGAGGAGCAGGCGCGCCGCACCAGACGGCGGGTGATCGAGGCCGCCACCACAGCGTTCGTGGCACGGGGTTACGCCGGCACCACGATGCGGGCCGTGGCGACGGCGGCCGGTGTCTCGGTGCCCACCGTGGAGCTGTTGTTCCGCACCAAGGCACGCCTGCTCAAGGCCGCCATCGACGTCGCGATCGCCGGTGACGACGAGTCGGTCCCGGTGCTGGCACGCGACTGGACCGTGGCAGCGCTGAAAGCCGGCACCCCGGAGGAGTTCCTCGAGGTCGTCGCCGGCGTGATCGGGCCTGCCCAGGCGCGTTCCGCCGGGCTCGTGCTGGCGGTGTTCGAGGGATCCGCGGCCGATTCCGCGCTCGCCGGCGTCGCCGAGCAGATGATCAGGCAGCGGGAGGTCACCGCCGGCTGGATCGTCGACGGGCTGACCGCCGTGGCCGGCCTGCGTGCCGGCCTCGGCAGGCAGGACGCCGGCGACACGGTGTGGATCCTCATGGACCCCGCGCTGTTCGACCGCCTCGTCCGTCGCCGCGGCTGGACGATCGGGCGCTACCAGGACTGGTTCGCCCACTCCGTCCGACGGTTGCTCGTCGACGACACACCCGGATCCGTCCACGACCGAAGGAGAACGACGTGAGCCGACACGGCCCGGCCAGGCGGCAGCCTCCGCCGGAGGGTGGCATCGCCTACCTGCAACTGCCCGCGATCGACGTCGCCCGCTCGGCCGCCTTCTACGAGGCGGCCTTCGGCTGGTCCGCCGACGGCGAGCACGGCGACTTCGAGGCGCCGGGGATGATCGGCCAGTGGACCACCGGTCTGACGCCGGCCCGCGATGCCGGACCGGTCCTCTGGGTCTGGGCCGGCCAGCTGTATCCCGCGCTGAGCCGGGTGGAGGCCGCCGGCGGCCGGGTTCGCGGCCGCCCCCAGCCGGACGGCGAACGGTGGCTGGCGGAGATCGACGACCCGGCGGGCAACCGGATCGGCATCGTCGCGCCGGCCCGCACCGCCCAGGCCCAGACGCTGCTCAGTGTTCGCGACGTCGAGGCATCCAGCCGCTGGTACCAGCAGCTACTCGGGCTGCGCAGTGACCACGGTGGACCGGAGTACGAGCGCCTGCTCGCCGACGGTGTCCTCGTGCTCCAGCTCCACCAGCGCCAAGTAGAGCACCACCACGGCCTGTTCACCGACGACGGCAGCGACGTCGGAAACGGCGTCCTCGTGTGGTTCGGGGAAGTCGCCGACTTCGACGGCGTGGTCCGGCGCGCGGCCGGCCTCGGGGCCACGGTGGTCCGCCCGCCGCACCGCAACCCGCCATCGGGCCGGGGCAACGGGCCGGGCCACCGCGAGATCTGGCTCAAGGACCTCGACGGCTACACGGTCGTGGTCGCCAGCACGGACGGTGAGGCGCACGAGGTGTAGCCCGGAGTGGCTCAGCGTTCCGGCCGCTGTGCCCCGGCGAGGCCGAATCGGACACTCGACCCGGGACGCGCCTGCGCCGCCCTGTCGACGTCCTCCGCCACCACGACCGCGATCACCGGATAACCGCCGGTCACCGGATGGTCGGCGAGGACCAGCGTCGGCTTTCCGGAGGGCGGCACCTGCAGCGCCCCGGGCACCAGGCCCTCGCTCGCCAGCTCACCGTGTTTGGCCCGCGGCAGCACCGCGCCGTCCAGCCGGATACCGATCCGGCTGCTCTCCGAGGTGACCGAATACGGCTGCGCCAGCAGCGTCCGCAACGCCGCCTCGCTGAACCAGTCCTCGCGTGGGCCGGGCAGGATTCGCAGGGTCAGCTCGCCCGGCGGAGGGTCCGCCGCCGCACATTTTCGACAATGTGCCGCCCGGCCCGGGTCGCACATTGTCGAAAATGTGACGGGCGGACGCGGCTCGGTGGCGGTCCCCACGGGCAGCACCATCCCGCGCCGCAACGGGGCCGGGCCCAGTCCGGACAACAGATCGGTCGCCCGGGAACCGAGCACCGGCTCGACCGCGATGCCGCCCCGCACCGCCACATAGCTGCGCACCCCGGTGGCCGGCCAGTCGAGCCGGAACTCCGTCCCGGCCGGGATCCGCAGCGCCGTGTTCATCGCCGCGCCCATGCGGTCGATCGTGATCGGGCACCGCGCGCCGGTCACCGCGATCGTGACGTCCGTGCCCGCCCGCGCCGCGAAGCCGCCGAAGGTCACCTCGATCGCGGCCGCGTCCGCGCCGTTGCCCGCCAAGCGGTTCGCGAGCCGCAGTGACGCGCGGTCGGCGGCGCCGGACTCGGCCACGCCGATGTCGGCGTACCCGGGCCGGCCCAGGTCCTGCACCGTCGACAACGGACCGCTCTCGACGACCTCGAGCACGGCGGCCATGACAACTCCGATTCCGTCGGGTGCCACGACGGTACAGAATTGTTGAACAATCCTGCAAGAGTCATCTGTGACAGATCGACTCGAAGTGTCAGAAACGGAGGTCGTCCCGGTTGGGCGAGGCGGGGCGGCAGCGCGGGCACGGCGCCTCGCGTGAGGTGACCAGACCGGTCACCGGGTCGACGTCGGTTTCCAGGATCCAGCCGCCCGAGTCCCCGCACGTCCGGCAAAGGGTCCTCGTCTCAGCCATGTCAGCCTGCCCATCTTCCCCCTCGACGGTTACGACTCCACCCAGTGTGCGTCGCGGCCCTGGCGGATCGGTGCTGCGCGCTGACCGCGCGGGAGAAGCGAAACCGCTGGTCAACGGACCCGGTACGGCAGTGGCACGGCCCGCGCTGCGGGTGTCCACAGTAGAGTCAGGAGACGTAGGCCCGCAGCCGCGCGGTGTGGGACTCCGCGCGCAGCTTGCCCAGCGCGCGCCGCTCGATCTGGCGGATCCGCTCCCGGGTCACGCCCAGCTCGCGGCCGATCGCTTCGAGCGTGCGCTGGCGGCCGTCGTCCAGACCACAGCGCAGCCGGATCACCTGCTGCTCGCGCGGGTTCAGCGTCGACAGCAGCGCGTCGATCTCGCGGCGCAGCACGTGGTAGGACGCGGGCACTCCGGGCCGCCCGGGGTGGCACAGCAGATCGGCGAGCACGGTGCTGCCGTCCCCGCCGATGGTCTGGTCCAGGCTGATCGGCTCCTCGTTGTACGACAGCAGCTCGATGACCTGGAACGGCGTCAGGCTCAGCTCCGCCGCGATGTCGTCGTGGCGGGGTTCGCGGCCCAGCCGCGCGGTCAGCTCACGCCGGGCGACCAGGACACGGTTGACCTGCTCGGCCAGGTGCACCGGGATCCGGATGGTGCGGGACCCCTCGGCCAGCGCGCGGCTGATCGCCTGCCGGATCCACCACGTCGCGTAGGTGGAGAACTTGAAACCCGGCGTGTGGTCGTACTTCTCCACCGCGCGGATCAGCCCGAGGTTGCCCTCCTGGATCAGGTCCAGCAGCGACATCCCGCGGCCGGTGTGGCGCTTGGCGATGCTCACCACCAGCCGCAGGTTCGCCTCCAGCAGCCGGGTTTTCGCCTCGCGGCCCTCCTGCGCGATCGTGCGCAGGTCGGCTAGCCTCGACGAGGTGAGCGCGCGCGTCGTGGTGAGCAGGTGCTGTGCGTAGAGCCCGGCCTCGATCCGCTTGGCGAGCGTGACCTCCTCCTCGAGCGTCAGGAGCTCGGCCCGGCTGATGCCGTTGAGGTACGCCCGGACCGGATCGGCCGGCTCGAAGATCGGTGGGGTCACCTGCCGTTTCCTCCGACAAGCCAGGGGAGTCTGCTACCCCTGCCAGGGTGGCCGAACCGCCTGGCACGGAACCGACAGCGCGGCGACGCGCGTCGAAGGGGAAAAGGCCTGGTCATCACGAACCCGGCCGTGCGGGAGTGCGGTACGGTGCGGGTCGGCTACGGGTCCGCCGTGCGCATCGCGGATTTCCGCGCGGTGATCACGCCGGGATCCGGCGATATCGTTGGCTGGTGGAAGGGGCTCCGCAGGTGATCACGACTGGCCGGCAGCCGCAGGCCGCCGCGCAGTTCGACGCGCGCGGCGGCGGCTCCGCGGAGCTGCGCGCGCACGCCAGGGGGCCGGCGTGGTTCCGGCCCGTGCGCGGGCGCGGACGGCTCGGTGCGGTGAGCGTGGTCCGACTGCTGGCGTTCGAGATCGTGCTCGTGGTGGTCGCCGCGGTCGGTGTGCAACAACTGTGGGCGCTGATCGCCGCCGGCGTGATCGGTCTCGCCGTGATCGTCCTGATGTTCGGCCGGGCGAAGGGCCGCTGGTGGACCGAGAGCCTGGTGCTGTGGATGGGCTTTCGCTCGCGCCGCGGGACTTCCGGCGCGCGGCGGGACGACCCGCGGCTGGCGGCCCTGTGCGAGCTGGCGCCCGACCTCGTGGTCGAGGACATCGACGGGCCCTCCGATGCCAAGCTCGGCATGGGCAGCGACGAGGCCGGGTGGTTCGCCGTGCTCGAGGTGGCCGGCGGCGCGGACGTCGCGACCCCGCCGGTCCCGCTGGCCGCGCTCGCCCGCACCGCCGCCGAGGCCGAGCAGGCCGGCGTGGTGATGCAGGTCGTGACGCACTCGGTGCCGGGCAGCGAGCAGGGCGTCCGGGACCGCGCCTTGTGGGTCGCGGCGCGGCTGGACGCGCGCGCCGTCGCCGAGTCGATGATCGACGCTCCGGGCGGCCGTCTGGACGTGCCCGCGGTCCTGGCCGAGATCACCCGCCGGGCGGAGCGCGTGCTGCGGCGGCGTGGACTGCCGGCGCGAATGCTGACGGCCGACGAGGTCGTCGACGCGCTGGCGCGCTCCTGCGACCTGCTGCCCGGGGGTGCCCCGGCACGGGTGCACGAGGCGTGGGAGTCGTGGCACTCGACGCGCCTGTCGCACGGGTGCTTCTGGATCCAGTCCTGGCCCGACGCCGACCGCGGCACCGGACTGCTCGCGGCACTGGCGGAGCTGCCCGCAGACCTGGTCAGCATCGCGCTGCTGCTCGAGCCGTCCTTCGAGGGGACCACGCTGCGCTGCCTGGTTCGCGTCGCCGCGACGGCGGAGCGTTATCCACAGGTGTGCGACCTGGTGCGCACCCTGGCCGAACGCAACGGCGCCCGGGTGTCCCGTTTGGACGGTCAGCACGGTCCGGCCGTGTATGCTTCGGCACCGAGCGGGGGAGGGGCACGATGAACGCCGGACAGCACCCGCCGTCGCGGCCGCAGCCGCCCGCGCAGGCGATGCGGCGGCCCGCGCCGCCGGCACCGGCCCAGCCCGGGCCGCCGCCGGCGCAGCAGGCGCCGGTTCCGCCCGGGCAGGCCGTGCTCGGCGCGGCCGTGCCGCAGCCGCCCGTGGTGGCGGGCGTTCCCGCCCCGGCGCAGACCGAGCACAGCGGCGCCGCGGACGCCGCGGCCACCGCGGCCACCGCGACGACGGTCGAGGTCGCGCGGCCCGCTCTGGCGGTCGGCGTGCCGGCGCCCATGCCCCCGGCCCCGCCCGGAGCCGGACCAACCGGGCCGGCGACAGGCGCACCGCCCGGGCAGCGCGACTGGCGCGCGCGCCGGCACCGCTCGATCCCGCGGCTGCGGATCGGCGCGCACCACGCGTCCGACGCGGCGCTGGAGTTGCTGCAGGTGTCGGCGTCGTCGGTCGGCCTCCCGCTGGGCCGGGACCAGAACGGGTTCCCGGTGGCGCTGACGTTGTTCCGGCCCGAACCGGTGTCGGTGAGCCTGATCGGCGGTGCCTGGGCGGCGCGACTGATGGCGTTCCGGGCGCTGCGGGCCGGTGCGCGGTTGCTGGTGTTCTCGACGCACCCCGCCGACTGGGTCCAGTTAGGACAGTCGGCGACCGGGCGGACCGACCGCGTCGCGGTGGTCGCGCCCGGAGCGCCCCCCGCGGTGAGCGCCAGCGCGGACGCGCCGGTCCTGTGCCTGCACGACGCGCCGCAGTCGGCGAGCGAGCCCGAGGCGTGGCAGACGCGGGTGCTGCTGCACCGGCGGCTCACGCCGGAGCGGGTCGGCGCCGTGCCGGGTTCGGACCTGGTACTGATGCAGCGGCTCACCCCCAACGAGGCCACGCTGCTCGCTCCGGCGCTGCGGCTGACCGAGCGGACCACGCAGCAGCTGCAAATGCTGCGCGACGACATGCTGGCCGTGGTGGCGGGGGAGACGAACCACTACGTGTGGGTGGACCCGGCGCCGGCCGAGCGGGCGCGCTTGGGGCGGCCGGGGCGGTACTGACCGCGGATCTCCCTGCGCGCCGGGAGTTCTGCCCGGACCGGCGCGGCACGTCGCACGGAAGCCGATCAGCTTCGTCCATCCAACGGAGACGGTTCCGCCGGCCGGTACCTCTTCTCCGGCTCGGTGGCCGCGACGACCGGCCCGCCGGGCGTGTCGACCTCGAAGGCCGTCTGCTCGCCGGCCGGCGCCTGTTCGGCGGGTTTGGCCACCCGCTTCGCACGGTCCGCGTGCACGACCGGCTTCGCGTGCCGGTCCGGGGCCGGGGTCAACGGCGTCAGCACCGACGGGATCTCGCCGGCCGAACCCACGACGTACTCCTCCGCGGAGATTCGCCCGTCGAACACGGACGCGGTGCTCGGCGGCAGGTTCGCGGCGAACTCCGACCCCCGGCCCGCTTCCGGCTGCGGTTTCCGGCGTTTGCGTTCAGCTTTCCACTCGCTGAACGTCTTGGCCGGTGCCTTCCGGTGCGGATTGGACAGCACCGGCGGGGCGCCCACGCCGGGGGGCAACCCCGCGTGAGTACCGGACGGCGCCTCCTGCCGGCTGCCGCCGCGCGAGGTCCGCCGGTCGTTGTTCAGCACCGGCGGCGTCGTGCTCGGCGGCGGCTGGAACGCCGGGGCCCGCTCGGTTGCCTCACCCATCGACGGCGCCCCGGGCTTTGTGCCCGCCTGCTGGACATCCCGGCCCGTCGCCGGCTGACCACCCGGCGGCAGGGGCGGCGCCGACCGGGCGTCCTGGTGGTACGCGGCCTTCGCCTCCAGATCGAGGTGCTCGTCGAAGGGCAGCGACGTGTTGAACGACGGCGCGCCCGGACGGTTCCCGCCCGGCTCCTTGCCTTGCGCCTGCTCCGGCAGGTGACCACCCGGCGGCGGCGAGATCGTGCCCGGCGGGTACAGGCTGTTCTGGTTGACCGGCGGCGGGGCCGCTCCGGGCACCGTGCCCGGAGGCGTGGACGTCGTGGTGAGCCCGAGGGTCGGCGGAACTCCGGTCGGCATCTTGTTGCCGGCGAACAGGTTCCCGGGGCCTCCGGACGAGGGTGCCGCCGGCGCCTTGCCGCCGTTGAACGCACCCGGAATCAGGCCCGGCGCCGCGCCTGCGGCGAGACCGAGCAGCGCGGGGTTCACCGTGGGAGCATCGCCGGGCGGGGAAACCGGGGCGCCGGGCGGAGTGGGCGCCGGAGCGCCCGGAGCGGTGGGCGCCGGTCCCGGCGTGGGCGGAGCCGTGGGAGTGTTCGTCGAGTTCGACGTCGGCGCGTCCCCCGGCGCGTTCGGCGGGTTTCCCGGTGCGGTGGGGGCATTCGGCGGGTTTCCCGGTGCGTTCGGTGCCCCGCCCGGCGTGCCTGGCGGCGTGCCCGGCGCACCGCCCGGAGGCGCGCCGGGAGCGTTGACGGCAGGCGGGTCGGGCGGGCGTGGCGCGCCGGTCGCCTCCGGGTGCAGGATCGCGTTGAGCACCTCGGGCTTCGGGGAGTGCGCGGCCTGGAGCTTGTAGATGTAGGGCGCGTACTCGCCGGCGATCTTCTCGGCGAGATCCCGTGCCTGCTGGTCGTACTTGGACTCGACCTCTTGCGCGGCCTTCGCCTTGTCCTGGTCGGTGCCGGGCATCGTGCCCACTTTGGCCTCATAGAAGGCGCCCATGTCGTGCGTGGCGTTCTGCACCGCGTCCCCCTTCGCGGACCGGTACTCCTGGTACAGGTGCTCCATTTCGGCCTGTGCCTCGTACATGACGTTGGACAGACCCCACAGGGCGGTGCCGTTGGCCAGCGCGGCGTCCTCCCACTGCCGCAGGTAGCCCAGCGTCATGCCGACCTTGCCCAGGAACACTTCCTTGGCGCCCGGCGACTTCCAGTTGCCGGCCAGGGTTTGCGTCTGGTCGTGCAGGTCGTCGGCGGCGGTCTGCAGCATGAGGGCCACGTTCAGCCACTGCTGGCCACGTTCGGCGGTCGTGCCGGGCTGCTCGCCCTTGACGATCTGCTGGTACAGAGTCTCGATGTTGAGGCCGGCGAAGTCGTAGTTCTTGCAGACCGCGGGCGGGCCGTCCGTCGTGTAGTACCCCGTCGCGCCGACCCCGGCGCCGATCGAGCTGAGATCGAAGCCGAAGTACGGGTCGTCCCCACCTGCCACGCTCGTCACATCCCCGCCGCGCGTCGTGCTTCCTCGATGCGTTCGTCGGACGACGTCCGCCAGTCCTCGCCGGTCGGCGGATCGGCCTGGGTGCCGACGTAGCGGTCGTCGGACCGGACGGTCTTCTCCTCGCCCGCAGGGCTCTTGGTCGTCGTCTCGGTGTAGTACTCGCGGGAGTGCGTGCCGTCCGAGTAGTTGTGGGTCACGACGTGCTGGGCGCTCTTGCCGCCCTCCTCGCCCTTGACGGGCTTGCCGTCGGCGTCGAGGTTCTGGACCGTGGTGACCTGGTCGACGATGTTCGGGTCGTCGTTCACGTCGTGCTTGGTCACCCGCCGGGTCTCCCCGGCCGGGGCGCCGTTCTGGTAGAGCGTGGTGACCGTCTGGTCGTACCCCGACTCCTTCGTGCTGACGATCATGTACTGGCGCTTGCCGCTCTTGTCGTCCAGGTACTCGGTGGTCGTGGCCCCGTTCGACTGCACGGTCCGGGTGCCGCCGTCCGAGGTTCGGTACGTCGTGATCGTCATGTTGCCGACGATGATGGTGTTGAGCTTCTCGTCGCCGCCGGTGCTGGTCACGCCCGTGCCCGGCGGCGGGGTCAGCTCGCTCGCGATGGTGCGCTTCGGGTCGATCCACGACGGCAGCCCGCTGGGCTTCTTCGCACCGTCCATCGCGAACGCCCACTCGACCGCGTTCACCATGGCGGCGTTGTTGCCGTCCATGGTGTCGAAGACCTCGCCCATGAGCAGCGCGACCGAGGAGATCGCGGTGACGTTCTTGTAGAGGTCGGTGATGAAGAGGCTGATCTCCTGGGCGTTGCGGTCGGCGAAGTCCTGCACGTCCTGGCCGGGCTCGAACGACGTGCTCATCAGCATGTCCTTCGGCCCCGCGCCCTGCAGTGCCGAGTTGGCCGACATCGTGTCGCTGTTCAGGTCCGCGCCGACCTTCGCGATGTTCAGGCCGTAGTTGCGGAAGTTCTTCGGGTCCAGCTCGAGTTCGGCACCGTGCGCCGCCCAGTCGGGCGTCGGGATACCGCTGCCTTCATCCGGTACAGGTGCCACGATGTCCCTCCCCAACGTCGTGCCGGCCGGTGGCTGACCGGGGTGACCCAATCCCGCTTTCCCAGCTAACCACCTGGTGTCAACCCCCGTGAATCGCTTTCCGTCAGGCCTGCGGTGGCAGGTTCGCCAGCTGGACCAGCCGCGCCCCCGCTCCGCGGGTGATCAGCCAGCCGCGGCCCGGGGGCAGCTTCTGCGGCCGGATGTTGCCCAGCAGCGGGCCCTCCTCGCGGCTCCCCGACATCAGGATCCCCGGTGAGGCCAGGTCCCGGATGCGGGCGATGACCGGGTCGAACATCGCGCGGGCGGCGCCCCCGCTGCGGCGGGTGACCACGATGTGCAGGCCGATGTCACGGCCCTGCGTCAGGTACTCCAGCAGCGCGTTCAGCGGGTTGTCGTGCGGGTTGGGTGCGACCAGGTCGTAGTCGTCGACCAGGATGAACAGTTCCGGCCCACTCCACCAGCTTCGGGAACGGAGCTGCTCCGGTGTGATGTCACCTCCCGGCAGTCGCTTCTGCATCGCGTCAACGGTCAGACGCACCATTTCCTGAACGGTTCCGCTCGTCGTCCCGTAACCGATCAAGTACTCGTCCGGGACGAGGCCGAGCATGCTCCGCCGGAAGTCGATCAGGGCGATCTGCGCCTGGTCCGGGGTGTACCGGGCCATCAGGCTCGTGGCGAGCGCGCGCAGGAAGGTGCTCTTGCCGCACTCGACGTCGCCCAGGAGGACCAGGTGGGGTTCGGCCGCGAAGTCCAGGCTTACCGGCTGGAGGTCGGCCTCGGAGATGCCGACCGGGATGCCGTTGGTGTCCGGGCCGGGCAGCGCGGAGTACGGCAGCATCGGCGGCAGGAGCCGGACCCGCGGTGCCGGTTCGCCCGGCCAGGCGGAGTTGACCGCCGAGACGAGGTGGCCGACGCCGTCGGTGAGGTCGTCGGCGGTCTCCCGGCCGTCCACCCGCGGCACCGCGGACAGGAAATGCATGCCGTCCGGTGCCAGCCCCCGGCCGGGTGCCTGCTCGGGCACCCCCGCCGCCTGGCGGCGTCCGATCACCGAATCGACGGGATCGCCGAGGCGCAGTTCGAGCCTGCTGCCGAACATGTCGCGCAGGTTCATCCGCATGTCCATCCAGCGGTTGGCCGCCGCGATGACGTGGACGCCGAAGGCGAGGCCGCGGTTGACGACCTCGGCGACGTCGGCCTCCAGGTCCTCGAACTCCGCGCGCAGCGTGCCCCAGCCGTCGACGACCAGGAACAGGTCACCGAACGGGTCCTCGGGGAACCGGCCCGCGCGCAGCATCCTGCGGTAGGTCGCCATGCCGTCGATGCCGTGCTCGGCGAAGCGCTGCTCGCGTTCGGCGATCAGGGTGCGCGCCTCGGCGACACTGCGCCGCACGCGGTCGACCTCGCGCCGCGTGGCCACTCCGCCGACGTGGGCGAGATCGCGCAGGGCGGTGAGCCCGCCGCCCCCGAAGTCGAGGCAGAAGAACTGCACCTCGGACGGCGTGTGGGTGAGCGCGAGGCTCGCGACGACCGAGCGGACCGCGGTGCTCTTCCCGCTGTGCGGGCCACCGACCACGGCCAGGTTGCCGCCCGCTCCGGAGAGGTCCAGCCAGCAGACGTCCCGCCGCTGGTCGGCCGGCCGGTCGATGATGCCGGCCGCGGCCCGGAGCGTTCCCCGGTGCTCGCGCACGCCGGTGGTCAGCCCGCGCTCCGGATCGGTGACCAGCGGTGCCAGCAGTGTGTCCAGCGTCGGCGGCTCCTTCAACGGCGGCAGCCACACCTGGTGCGCCGCCACGCCCCGGCCCTCCAGCCGCTCCACCAGCACGTCCATCAGCGTCTCGCCGAGATCGTCGGGCTCGGCCGGTTTCGGCTGCTCCAGCGGTTTTTCGGCCAGGCGCGGGCGGAGGTAGGCGGTCGAGTAGTCCTGCACCGGGTCGATCTGGCGGCCCTCGTCGTCGGTGCGCTGGATGGTGCCCTGGCGGTGCACGCCGGACACGTAGGCGGCCTTGAAGCGGGCCAGCTCGTCCACCCCGGTCTTGAGGAAACCGTTGCCGGGGGAGCGGGGCAGCTGGAAGGCGTCCGGGGTGCCGAGCACGACCCGGCTCTCCATCGCGGAGAACGTCCGCAGCGCGATGCGGTAGGACAGGTGCGAGTCCAGCCCGCGCAGACGGCCCTCCTCCAGCCGTTGCGAAGCGAGCAGCAGGTGCACGCCGAGCGACCGGCCGACGCGTCCAATTTGGACGAACATGTCGATGAAGTCCGGCCGCGCGGTGAGCAGCTCGGAGAACTCGTCGACCACGATCAGCAGCGCGGGCAACGGGTCGAGCGGGGCGCCGGCGGTGCGGGCGCGTTCGTAGTCGCGCTGCGAACCGTAGTTGCCGGCCTTGCGCAGCAGCTCCTGCCGCCGCACGAGCTCGCCGCCGATCGCGTCGAGCATGCGGTCCACCAGGTGCAGCTCGTCGGCCAGGTTGGTGATCACCGCGCTGGTGTGCGGCAGCCGGTCGAGCTTGGTGAAGGTGGCGCCACCCTTGAAGTCGACCAGCACGAAGTTGAGGATCTCGGAATCGTGCGTGACCGCCAGCGCCAGCACCAGCGTCCGCAGCAGCTCGGACTTGCCGGACCCGGTGGCGCCGACGAGCAGGCCGTGCGGGCCCATGCCGTCCTGTGCGGACTCCTTGAGGTCCAGCTCCATCGGGCGGCCGTCGGCGGTGACCCCGATCGGCACGCGCAGGCGGTCCCGGTTGGACCGCGTCTCCCAGCTCTTCGCGAGGTCGAACTCGTACGGGTCGCCCAGCCCGAGGAGGTCGGTCAGCTCGAGCGACCCGGACAGCGGCTGCTCGCCCGCGGCCAGCGCGGACAGCCGCATCGGCGCGAGCGTGCGCACCAGCCCGCGCGTCTCCTCGATGCCCAGGCCGTCCGCGGTGCCGATGTTGCCGGCGCCGTCCATGGTCCGGCTGGTGAGGTTGCCGTCCGCGGAGACGTCCAGGACCAGCGTGGCGGCGTCGAGCAGGCGCGGCGGCTCGCCGGACAGGTCGACGACGGTGACGCCCTCGACGCCGCCCTCGATCATCAGGTGCTCCGACCCGCCGGTGTCGCCGCCGTCGACGAACACCACCACGTGGGTCGACCCCTCGATCGGCTGGGTCCCCGGGTTGAACCGCGGCCGGTTGGCCACCACGTCGTCGAGCATCGCCTCGAGCGCGGTGACGCTGGGGGCGACGAGCCGGATCTGGCCGACCGCGTCGGTCTTGGCCGGGTGCAGCGCGTGCGGCAGCCATTTGGCCCAGTCCCACGGTTCGCGCTCGCGCACGCAGAAGGCGGTCAGCACGTCGCCGGGCGCGTGGAAGGTGCCCAGTTGCGCGACCAGCGCCCTGGCCAGCGCACGCTTGTGGTCGTCGTCCCCGGTGAGGTAGATCCGCGAGAACCCGCGCAGCGCGACCGCGACCGGGAGGTCCGGCACGGTCGAATAGGTGGTGACGAACTTCCGCAGCGCCATCGCGCAGAGCGGTTCCAGCTCGTCGATGGGCTTGGTCTCCGGCGGCACCAGCGGGGTGGCCAGCTCCTGCGAGCCCAGCCCGATCCGGATGACGGTGAAGTCCCAGTCGCCCGGACGGCGCTCCCACACCCGCGCGCTCTGCGCGGCCGACCACAGCCGGGCCGGGTCGGGGTGGCGATAGAACATCGCGCGGCGCTGCTGGTCGATCGTGTCCCGCACTTGCGCGCGCAGTTGCGACAGTCGCCGCATGTACCGGCGGCGGCCGGCGATCATCTCCTGCTTGCTCGCGCCCTGCCCGCCCTGGCTGATGATCTGGAAGAGGATCATGCCGAGCACCGCGACGCCGTAGAGCCCACCGGCGACGTACATCAGCGGGCCGGACCGGCCGGCGCCGATCAGCAGCGCCATGCCGCCGGTGCCGGCGAGCATCGGGAGGATCATCAGCACCCGCGTCCAGCTCTTGCCGGCCGGCGGCGGGTTCTCCGGTGGGGGATCGAGCACCACGTCGCCCGACGGCAGGTCCGGCGCGGGCCGCCGGAGCGGCCGCTTGACTATGATCGTTCCCAAGACCGAAAACCTCCCGAGCGCCCGGGTGCGCCAGCATAGAGCTTTCCGCCAGCCTAGTGTCGCGGTTCCGCGATACTCTCCCAGACGGCTTCGGGTCCAATTTGGAGTAGGGGGCAGCATGAGCGAGCTTGCGAGCGAATCATCGAGCACCATGCTCGCCGACGTCATGACACCGCCGTGGCATGCCGCGTCCGATGAGGAGGCCGTATGACGTCGGCGATGGGCACGACCCTCGCGAAGGTGAGCATTACCACGCCCAACCGCGGGATCGACGTCGCGCTCCCGGAGAACGTGCCGGTCGCGGAACTGCTCCCGTACATCCTGCGTCACGCGGGCGAGGACGCGCCGGACACCGGCGAGCAGCACGGCGGCTGGTCGCTGCGGCGCCCCACCGGCGAACGCCTCGACGGGCAGCAGACGCTCGCGGCGCAGCAGGTGCGCGACGGCGAGATCCTGCACCTGGTCCCCGGTCCGGTCGACTGGCCTGAGATCGAGTACGACGACCTGGTCGAGGCCATCGCCAGCGGTGCACGCCGGTACGGCCGAAGCTGGGGCCGCGCGGCCACCCGGCGGGCCGGTCTCGTCATCGCGGCCGTGCTGCTGTGCGGGGGCAGCCTGGTCTCCCTGTTGTTCGAACCACCGTGGCTGGACGCCGGACTGATCACGCTGGCCGCCGCAGTGGTCCTGACCGCGCTGGGCATCGTCGTCGCGCGCGCGGTGCCCGATGCGTACGCGGGGGCGGTGTTCGCCGGATCGGCGCTGCCGTACGCCTTCCTCGGCGGATACCTGCCGACCGCGCCGGATCACCTGGGGCTGTTCGGGTTCGGCTCGTCGCAACTGCTGCTCGGCGCGATCTCGCTGCTGGTCTTCGGCATCGTCGGCTACCTCGGCGTCGGCGCGACGAGCCGCGTGTTCGTGGCGGCGATCGCCACCGGTTTCCTCGGCGCGCTGGGGGCGCTGTTCGGTGGCTGGATGGACGCGGACGCGGCGGGCGCACTGGTCCTGACCATCGCGATCGGGCTGCTGCCCGGGTATCCGTGGCTGGCGCTGCGCCTGGGCCGGGTCCCGCTGCCCGCACTTCCGCAGCGCTCGGCCGACCTGCTCAAGGACGAACCCCACCCGGCGACACCCGCCGTGTTCGACGCGGCCGCCCGCGCCGACGAACTCCTCACCGGCTTCCTCACCGGTGCCGCGCTGATCAGCGCCCTCGCGTCGATCCCGCTCGCCGTGCACGGCGGCGGCTCGCGGCTGATCATGCTCGTCCTCGCGTGCGCCGCGCTGTTGCTGCGTGCCCGGCTGTTCCCGGTGCCGCGCCAGCGGATCCCGCTGCTGGTCGCCGGCCTGTGGGTGTTCGCTCTGCTGGCCAACTGGTGTTTCTCCACCGCGTCCGGCAACGGCGGCCTCGGATTGTTCCTGCTGGCGCTGGTCGCGATCGCGCTGCTGGTCGCGGCCGCCGGGCTGGTCTACAGCCGCACGAACCCCTCGCCATGGTTCGGTCGCGTGGCCGACATCGTGGACGTCCTGGCTATCGTGGCCCTGATCCCGGTCGCCGGGTTCATCACCGGATTCTTCGCATACGTCCAGGGCCTGATGGCCTCGATCGGCTGAGGGACAGGCGTGCCCACTCGTCGCGACCAGCTTCAGGCCTACCAGTTCATGATGCAGCGGGTCACCTCCGCGCTCATCGTGCACGAGACCGATCCCGAGCTGACGCCGCTGCGGCGCGGCGTGGGCGCGGTGTTCGCCGGCGTCATGATCGCGGTGCTGGTGGCCGCCGGGTTCGGGGTGTACGGGGTGTTCACGGGCGTCGGTGGCACGTCCTGGAAGACCGACGGCGCGGTGGTGATCGAACGCGAGACCGGCGCGACCTTCGTCTACCGCCAAGGCGAGCTGCAGCCGACGCTGAACTACACCTCGGCACGCCTGCTGACCAGCGCGGACAAGGCCGGCCCGCACCGCGTGGCGGGCCGGGACCTCGCCGGCCTGACCCGCAAGCCCGCGGTCGGCATCCCGGGGGCGCCGGCCTCGCTGCCGCCGGCCGACCGCGCCGCCGCGACGCCGTGGACGATGTGCTCGGTGCTGGGCCGCAACCTCGCCGGCGGTCCGCTGACCACGACGACGCTGATGGTCGGGCGGCCGATGCCCGGCGGCGCCCCGCTGGGCCAGCGCGCGATCCTGGCCCGCGACTTCAGCGACGGCACCGTCTACCTGGTGTGGAACAACCACCGCTACCGGATCACCGACGTCTCCGTGATCCGGTCGGTGTTCGGCGCGCAGGCGAGCGCCGTGGACGCGGGAACGGCCTGGTTGAACGGCCTCCCCGTAGGGCAGGACATCGGCCGGATCGATGTGCCCGGCCAGGGTTCGCCCTCCACAGTGCTCAGTGGGTTCACGGTCGGCGACGTGGTCTACTACCCGCTGTCCCGCGGCGTCCAGTACTACCTGGTCCGGACCGAGGGCCTGGCCCCGCTGACCGAGCTGCAGGTGCGGGTCATCTCCGGCCAGTACTCGGTGCAGCCCAAGGAGATCCCCGCCGCGGCCGCGAACGCCGCGCCGACCAGCGCGGCACTGGCGCCGGCCGAGGGGGAGGCGGCGCCGCCGTCCGTGCCCCCGGAATTGGTGACCGTGCCCGACGAGGGCCGCGCGGCCCTGTGCTCGCAGACGCACGACGCCCGCACCGACCCGCTGATCTCGATCGGTGGTGACCCGGGCGTTCTGGACGCCGCCATCGACACGAGTGTGGAGAGCGGCACCGGCACCAGGCTGGCCGATCGCGTGCTGGTCCCGCCGGGCGGCGTGGCCGTGGTGCGGGTGCTGCCCTCGGCCACGGCGACCACTGGGGCGTACACGCTGGTCACCGACACCGGCCTGCGCTATCCGGTGCCGTCCGGGGACGTGCTGGGCCAACTGGGGTATTCCGCTTCGTCCGCAGTGGACATGCCGGCCGCGCTGGTGCAGCGCATCCCGGAAGGCCCGACGCTGGACCCGGCCGCGGCGATGATGTCAGCGGTCCCGTAGTCCACCCGCACCCGGCGCCCGTGAACTTCTGACGAGAACCCTTGACCAGCGGTTTTCTCCCGTGCAAGGGTGGTACGGGGCGACGGGGGGTTGTCAGCCGCGCCGCCTACTCTGCTGGTGAAGATGTCTCCGACATGGGGGTGACAGGCGTGGCCCTGAATCTCGACGAAGACCAAGTGACCCGGTTGAACACGCTCCTCGGTGACGCGAAGGACCGGGGCGAGGAGCTCTGCCGGAGCATGCAGTCCGATTACGCCAATGTGGTCGGTGCGAACTGGAAGGGCATCGCCTCCATGGCCGCCCTTGGCAAGTCGGACGAGATGCTGCAGTTCTGGAACAGTCAGCTCGCGCCGATCCTGGACAAGTTGATGGCCGGCATCGTGGGGACGCAGAACCTCATGTCCGATCACGAAAGCGACAGCCAGAGCAAGATCAACGCCGTCACGCCCAGCATGGGCAACTTCGGCCGCCTGTGAGCGTCGAGGCGATCTGAGAGGGGAACGCCGTGGTTATCCGCTATGACGACATGGTCGGCCAGACCGGGTCGACGAACGTCAGCAAGTCGACCGACCTGGCTGACCTGTTCAACGACTTCATGGCCCAGGCCAAGGGCATTCTCGGCGCAGACTGGGAAGGCCAGGCCGCGTCCGCCTTCGAGCAGGCGCACATCGAGTGGAACCAGAAGCTGCTGGGCTACTCGGACACGCACGCCCAGGTGGGCCAGACGGTGATGCGGACCGCCGAGGAGGCGTTCGCGAAGGACCAGCAGGCGAGGGGCTTCTTCGCCTGAGTCCATTCGCCACCGCCGGTCCCGGAGCGTGTCCGCGCTCCGGGGCCGGCTTGTCTGTACGTTCGCCGAAGCGGGGAGGAATCGTTGTGCCAGGGGAGGACATCAGGATCGCTTGGTGCGGTCGCTGAACAGTTCCACCGGCGGCTCGGGACGCTCGTCCTCGGGCCGGTCCTCGAGAACCGGGGCGAGCCCGGCGCGCCAGCGGCGGCGACGGCCACGCGGTCCGAACACGACGATCGCCGTCACCAGCAGCACGACGGCGGCACCAGCCGCTGCCAGGCCGTACGCCCAGTCGTCACTGCTGTCCTCGGCGGCCTGCCGGGCGACGACGGCCGGCGGGATCGTGACCGGTGCCAGCGGTGGCAGGGCGACGGGGTTGCCGGCCACCACGTCGTCGGACACCGCCTGGTACGGATTCACGACGCCGTAGCCGTAGGAGGCGCTACCCGTGCCCTCCGGAGCCGGGGTCGCGGTGGCATACAGGCGTTTCGCGACGTCCTGAGTGGACAGCTGTGGCAGGTGGGCGCGGACCAGGGCGACCGTGCCAGCCACGTAGGCGGTCGCGAACCCGGTGCCGGACGCGCTGCCCAGCCCGCTGTTCGGGTAGGTCGTGACGACGTCGGCGCCGGGAGCGACCAGATCGACCGCCGCCGGGCGCGAGTCCTGTGCCACCACCCCGTTCTCGGCCAGCGATCCGACGCCGATGACGCCGGCGTAGGCAGCCGGGTAGGGGACCAGGCCCGGCGGCTCGTTCGTCCCACGCTCCCCGACGGCGGCGACCACGACGATGTTGCGGGACAAGGCGCGCTGCACGGCGCCGCGCAGGGCCGGGTCGTCCAGGTAGCTGATCGTCGGGACGGCGATGACGCTCGCGTTCCGGTCGACGGCCCAGTCGATCCCCGCGGCGAGAGTCCGGGGCGCGACGCTCTCGCGCGGTTGCGCGCCCGACGGGTACTGGTCGCCGACGACCTTCGCCGAGAGGATCTGCGTACCGGGTGCCACACCGTGGAATCCCATCACGGAGGTGGGCTGCGCGGCGATGATGCCGCTCACACCGGTGCCGGTGCCGAGGCAGTCCGGGTTGCCGCTGGGCCGTCCGGTGTCCGGCTGGGCGAAGACGGCCCGCTCGGCCAGATGACCGGCCAGCTGGGGGTTGTCGGCCGCACCGGTGCTGACGACCGCGACACGCTGGCCCGCGCCGGTGCTCAGCGGCCACACCCGATCGGGTGCCAGCAGAAGCTGCGACCACGGAACCGGAACCACGAGCGCGCCGGATGCGACACAGTTCTGCTGGGCCTGCGCGGCCGGCGCGGCCGCCGTGACGACGGCGAGTCCGGTGGCCGCGGTGACCAGTGCCGCGCGGAGGCGCTTGGAGTTCACGGCGGCGATGCTAGCGGAGCGAGAGGTGGCCGTGGCAACGTCGCCACTGTGCCGGATGGACGGAGGTAGGCATGGATTTCCCTTCCGGGCGCGTGAACCCCGCGCTGATCGGGATGCTCGAGCAGATCAAGAAGGCCACCGAGGAGCTGCCGAAGGCCAGTGAGCGGATGATGAAGCTGACCGGTGTCGGCTGGTCGCCGGACCGGATGGTCAAGGTGGTCGTGGGGCCGCGGGGCCAGCTGGCCGACATCGACATCGACCCGCGTGTCTTCCGTAAGCCCGACGCCGGGGCGCTTCAGGCGGCGATCATGGCCGCGTCGCGCGAGGCCGTCATCGACATCAACGCGCAGCGGCAGGAGATCATGGCGGGCCGGTTTCCGTCCGACATGAACGAGCTCCAGCACGAGCTGCGCGCCAACGAGGGCGACACCATCGGCAAGCTGATGAACCGTCTGGACGCCGATATCTACGCGGAACGGGAGGAAGACCGGTGAGCTACCTGGAGATCAACACCAGCCCGGAGGAGATCCGTTCGCTGGGCGACCAGATCGCGCAGACCGGGGCGGACCTCGGGAAACTGGCCGTGTCGGCCAAGGACGAGCACGCCGAGCTCGTCGGCGGTGAGACCGACCTGAGCACCTTCGGCAACGACGACCTCGGTAACCAGTTCAAACCGAGCTACACAGGCAAGCCGGAGTCCGCGATCGAGGGCTTCCCGGCGACCAACGCCGGCCAGTTCTTCGGTTCGGTCAAGCAGATCGGTGACGAACTGGGCAAGCTCGGCGGCGGCGTCCGGTCGGCGATCGACGAACAGATGGCCACCGAACTGGACAACCTGGCGGCGATCGAGAAGATCGACCCCAAAGCCTGACCCGGTTCCGAGTCCGTCCGTTGAGAGGTCCGCATGGGAGTACACCGAACCATCGATGATGGTTTCGCGTACTTCGCGCAACTTCTGACGGACTTCGGCGACGCTGCGGACAGTTTCATCCGTGCGGTCAACGACTGGCTCCCGTTCCCGGTCCTGCCGCCGATCGTCCGCGCCGCCATCGACGGCTGGCTCGGCGAGTATCCGGACGCTCATCCCGATGACATCACGCCGGTCATCGAGATGTGGAACCAGCGGATGACCGACCTGAGCGACGTCCAGGGAAACCTCGCCACCCTGACCGAGGCCGTCCTGCAGGGTTACCAGGGTGCGGCCCCCGCCCAGTTCGGCGCGGCGTCCGGCGAGTTCAGCCGCGTCATCATGAGCGCGGTCGAGAACGCCATGCAGATGGGCATGGGCCTGGTGCAGTACCAGACGAGTCTCACGCTGGCGAAGAACAGCTACGAGGTCATGCTGGTGATGACCGTGGCCGAGATCGCCGTGTCGCTGGCCGCCGCGGTCCCGAGCCTCGGCGGGAGCCTGGCCGGTATCCCCGGCTCGATCACCGCGACCGGGTTCGCCCTGCGGGCCCTGATGCGCAAGGCGCTCGCCGAGATCGGTGAGATCGTCATCAAGCAGGGGTACAAGGAGTTCACCATCAAGGGTGCCGGGATGGCGATCCGGCGTGGCTGGAACATCACCCTCGCGCACGCGGCGGGACGGATCGGGGCCCGTGAGCTCGAACAGGCGCTGGCCCGGATCATGCCGCAGTTCAAGAACCCGGCCATCAGGCGGGAGATCGCGCAGCAGCTCGGAAACCGCTACGGCGGGCGTGCGGTCAACGAGGCCATCACGAGACGCGCCCTGGACAAGGGCCTGTCGTCGGAGATGCAGCGCCGGCTCGCCGAGGCGGTCGGCGAGCATGTCGCGCGCGGCTCCGCGGGCAAGGTCATCGGCCAGCGGCTCCTCGGCTACTCCGTCCGAAGTGGAGCGATGTACGGCGGTGGTGGTGACCTGGCCGGCCAGCTGCTCACCGTCGCCGAGACGAACGGCCGTTACCAGCTGAACTTCACCAACACGGCGTCCGCGTTCATCGGCGCCTCGCTCGGCGGCGGTCCGCTGGCGATGGCGGCCGGCCTGCCCGGGCACGTCGTCCTGGGTGCCGCGGGCGGCGTGATCGGCCAGGTGGGGGCCGTCGCGTTCACCGCGGGGATGGACAAGCTCACGAACATGAACGCGCCGCACGACACCGTCGCGCGCGGCGCCCGCGGTGGGATGCAGGCGGGGGAGGACCCGCTCAGCTGGGACAACCTCAAGAAGGCCGCGCTCGGTGGCGCGGTCGGCGGTGGGCAGGAGCTGTACGCAGGTGGCACGTCGAGCCGCGAGTTCAAGGAGCACTTCCAGACGAACCTGGCCGACCGGCGGATCATGCAGAACTTCCGCGCGGGCACCGATTTCGCCAACTTCATCGCGTCGTCACCCGGCGCGACGCCGACCGGGGTGTCACCGCCCGCGTCGGGTCATGTCGGTGGCGGTGGAACCCAGACGGCGACCGGGGGCCACACCGGTTCCGGCGGGACCACGGCGACGCGGCCCGGTGGCACGGCGGACAGCGGTGGGCGGGTGTCCGGCGGGGGCCCGTCGAACGGCGCTTCGCCCGGTACGGCCGATTCACCGGGCGGTCGCCCGGGTGCCGGGGATTCCCGCCGCCCCGCGTCTCCGGATGCGGGGGACGACCACACCACGCCGACGCGGGGGGAGCCCGATTCCCCTGCCGCACCGGAAGAACAGCGCCGCGTCGCGGCCGCCGGGGGCGACACGCCCGCCGGGCCGGCGCGTCCGGCGCCCGACGCACCCCATCACGGAGGGTCCGGACAGGACAGTACGAGCACCCGGGCGCACGACGGCGAGTCCACCGACGTCCCGCAGCGTGACCAGGGCAGCGACCCCGGTGCCGCGGGTCACCGGACCACCGACAATCGTGCGCACCACCCGGAGTTCACGCCGGACACGCTGCCATCGGCGTCCGAGCAGGGTCCGGCGACGGCCACCGCCGCCACGGCCCGCACGCTCGACGCACTCAAGGAGGCCGGATACACGGTCGAGGTGGACCGGCACACCGGCCTGTTCACCGTGACGTCAGAGCACCAGCAGACCGCGGAGTTCCGCCTGGCGCTGGACGACAGCCTGCCGCCGGGCGCGGCCACCGTGCACGGCGACGAGGTCCGGATCTCGAGCACCGTCTCGTCGGACCTGCATGAGGCGCTGCAACACAACCAGGCCGTGCTGGGTCAGGTGCTGGACCACCTGTTCGCCCGTGCGCCGATTCCGGACGGGGTGTCGCCGAACCTGGTGCATGGGCACGCGGGCGCGGCCACCGGCGGGATGACGCCCCAGGCGGAGGGCACCCTCTGGCACGCGCTGCCCCGCACGGTGCAGGCGGGTCCGGATGGCATGCCGTCCACGCCGGGGGCCGGGGACCTGGCCGACGCCGTCACCCGTCGCCAGGAGTCCGGACCGGACCCGAGCCTCGCGAGCCCGCGCCTCGCCACCGCGTTGCACGGCAGTCCGGGCGACGGCCCGATGATCGCCGAGTACGGCAACGGCAACCGGATCGTCGTCCAGGTCGAACTGGACGACCGGGTGCCGGACAACCACGTGCAGGCCGATCCGGGCACGTGGGAGGTGCGGGCGGACGGTTCCGCGCGGCAGACCGGCGAGGCCGCCATCCGGATCGGCCGCGGCGATCTGGACGCGCTGCTGGAGGCCGGCCTGCGGACGGTTGCCGACGGGGTGCCCGGACGCGACCAGCCCCACCACTCGGTCAGCCGCCGCGAATTGTCCCGGCTGCCGCAGGAGCCGGTGCGCGGTTCGGTCACGACCTCGCAGGCCACAAGCGAACACGCGGACGAGGTCGCTCGCGAGCTCGACACCTTCCTGCGCGGGCTGGGGCGGACGACGGCTCCGGCGACCGTGCTGACCCCGTCGGCACCCTCGCTCGGCGATCCCGTTCCGCTGCCGCGGATCGCGGCGGCGGACCCGCTGCCGAACCGGGTGGAGTTCCACCCTGGCTCCGTGCGCCTGTTCTACGACGGCGTCACCGTCGACGCGGTCACGGTGGTCGACTCCGACCTGGCCGCGGGCGAGTACGAGATCGTCTTCCCCCGGTTCACGGCCGACGGGGTCCAGGCCGAACCGTTGCAGATCAGGGTGTCGGGCCATGCGGCCGAAGACGACTTCCAGCGCGGAATCTCCGAGCGGGTGAAGTTCCGCCACGCGTTCGGCGAGGCCGGCACGGCGTTGCGCGGGATGGGCGACCTCACCGACGGCGCCGTCGCGGTCTACCGCGACCCCGCGGTCGCACCGTTGGCCCAAGCCGTCATGACAGCGGTTCCGGGGGCGCGGCTGGTGCCCGACCCGCCGGCGCCCGGCACCGGGGACGGTGGGCCGTCCCGTTTCTCGGTGCGCCTGCCGGACGGCACCTCCTTCGCCCGCGACACCCAGGGTCTGGTGCGGGCGCTCGCGGAGGCCGGGCTGCGGCCGGAGACCACCGAACTGCACTGGGACCACGCGGAGACCGGGGTCGTCACCCGCTGGACGAACCCCGCGACCGGCGAGGGGATCGTGCTGCGGCTGGGCACGCCCGACTCGGTCGCGGCGCGGGCCCTGGCCGCACAGTTGGACCCGGACGGCCCGCAGGCGGGGCTGCGCGCCGAAATCCTGCGAGGTGTGCTGGAGCCACGCGACCTGGATGTCGTCGAACTGCCCTCCGCAGAACGGCCGAACGGGTGGGATGCGGCGGGCGTGATCGACCACGACCGCCGTCCGGCGCTCGGCGACCTCGAAGTGCCGGGCGACGTGCTCGACCGGATGGTGCGGCGGCACGGGCCGCAGGCGGCCGCCCCGGGGGGCATCCGGATCGCCGCGCGCTGGTTCGCCGACGGCGCCGACCCGCGGCCCGCGCTCGGCGACGTCGTCTCCGACGTGGTGCGCAGGCCCGATCTGGCCCGATTCGACGAAGAGCTGGGCGGGTGGGTCCTCCGCGGGGAGCGTGACGGCCTGACGATCGCCGCGCTGGTGACCGCGGACGGGACGGTCCTCGAGGCCGAGCCCCTGCCCGGCCCGAACACCGAACCCGGGCCGCCGGCGGCGGGCTGGCGGACACCCTTCCGGGCCGCCGTCGACGCGGTGGAGGGTGCGCGGCTGCGCCCGGTGACGCTCGCGAACCTCGCCGGGGACGGGCCGGTCCGCTACACCGTCGACCTGGACGACGCCGCCGTCACGGATTCCCTGGTGCGCGAGTTCGCCGCCCGGGGCTTCGAGCACAGTGCGGTCACGGGTGGACAGATCACCCTGCGCCACGCCGGTTCCGGGCAGACCCTCCAGGTCCGGCTGCGGACGCCCGAGGCGGACGCCGCAACGCCGGATCTCGTCGCCGGCGCGGCGGCCGCGATGCCCGGCACCACGGTCACGCAGGACGGGCCGTCCCGCTACACGATCACCGTCGACGCCGCCGACTACCTCGCCGCCGCGGAGTCGGTCGCGGACGAGCTGGAAGGCCGCGGCTACAGCCTCGACGAGGCCGACAGCGCGTGGGGCCGCCGCGCGGCCGGACGTCTGGGCGGGCGCCAGTGGCACGGCTGGCACACCACGTGGACCGCGCCCGACGGGCGCACCGTCGAGATCACGCTGACCACCGAGGCGGGCGTGCGGCACGCCGAGCAGGTGGCCGATGCCGCCCGGCGACGGGACCAGCTGAGCCGCAACGATCCCCGCCGGTTCTGGCTGGAGTCGCGCCTGCGCCACCTCACGGAGAACCCGCCGGTGCCGCGCGACGCCGGACTGCTCCCATCGCTTCGCCGCGGCCTGTCCGGCACCCGTCTGGCCAGGCACGTCGCGGGCGAGCTGGACGTCGCGCGCGTGACGCTCCGCCGGCTCGGCGGCGAGGCCGGCGCGCTGCCCGGCCACCTGGTCGCCCGCACGCCGGACGGGACCGAGGTCGCGGTCGTGCGGGTCCACGACGACCTCACCACACTGCGCGAGGAGCTGGCGAACGCCGGCCCGGCGCTGACGATCACGTCCGTCACCGGGCTGCCGGGCACGGCGGCCGGTATCGCGGTGGCGCCGCTGAGCGGGGGCAGCACGGTGGCCGAGGTGGTCACCGCGTTCGCCGACACCGCCCGCCCGAACGGCTGGCACCACCCGGACGTCGTCGTCGACCCGCGCCGCCCGCCGGCGGCGGAGATCCGACTGGAGCCGGACCGCGTCCGGCACATCCTGGACGGCGACCGGGGCGGCGGCCACCGCAGCGGCACCGGCCGGCCTGGCAAGACCGAGTTCCCCGAGCGTTGGAAGGACGACGACGCGCGTACCGAGGCGATCATCCGCCAGACCGCCGAGAACCCGACGCGCGTGGTGTGGAACCACGAGCACAACTCGTGGCTGGCGACTCGGGAGCACGACGGCGTGGTGGTCGCCGTCGCCGTGCTGGAGGACGGGTGGGTGGCCACCGCCTACCCACTGGAGGGCGGCCGCGGGGTCGTCGTGAACCCGGTGCCGGCACCGCCCGGCCGGCACGAGGTGACGCCGACGCTGCCCGCCGCGACCCTCGGCAGGCTGGGCATTCGCCACCCCGCTCACCCGGCGCGCGTGGCCAAGTTCCCCGCCGAGTGGTTCGAACCGGGACGGATGGAGAGCATCCTCGTCGGGGTCGTCGCCGACGGTCTGCACCCGGACGCGGTCGCGCTGCGGCCGCTCGAACCGGTGCACCGCAAGAAACAGGAGTGGGTCCACGGGGACTACGATGGCGTCCGGCTCCGGGTCTCGATCAACGGCGACAACGTCATCCAGGGAGCCGAGCCGCTGGACGAGCCCGGTGGCGGCGGCGGCCCGCGACACGAAGGGGGGCGGGACGATGGAGCTCTCCGAGGTGGAGATCGCCCGGCGGATGAAGGAACTGCCCGACCGGTTCCTGGACCGGCTGGACGAGGAGTCGCTGAGCTCGGTTCGTCAGACGCTGACCGTGGGCGAGTGGCCGATGAGCGTGCAGGCGCTGATCCGGGCACTGCGGAGGCTGGGCAGCCCGGTGTCCGCGCGGGAACGCGAGGAGCTGCGGACCTTCCTGGCGATGTTCGACGCCCCGGACGATCCGGAACCGCTGCGGAGGCGGGCGGCACAGGTGAGCGAGGACCTCGCGACGCTGGCGGAAGTGCCGAGCCTGGGCCAGGCGGAGGCGACCGGGCTGGCGAGGACGCTGCCGGCGACGTTCGGGCCACGGATCCCGGAACCGGATCGCGGGGAGCTGGTCCAGTACCGCGAACTGGAGAACTGGCCGGATCTGACGCTCGCGACGGTGGAGCTGCTGGAACGGCACAGGATCCCGGTGACACCGGAGGAACACCGGATGCTCTGGCAGCTGCTGGACGCGATGGATCTGTCCCGGGAGGGAATGGCGCAGATCCCGGTGCGCTGACGGTCACCGCGCTCGACGCGGACGGTCGGCGCGCGCTCGCGGACTTCGGCAAGGCGGGTGCCCAGGCGATCGCCGACGCCACCGGCACGCCACTGTCCGATGTGGAGGACCGGTTCGACCGGCTCGCGGAGACCGCGTTCGTGCTCGACGAGGCGGGCATCGCGGCGGCCTTCCCCGGTGACGATGCGGCCCGGGACAGGCTGACCCCGTACATCGGGGCGACCAGCGTGTACGACGGGGAGTCCGGGCGGGTCGGGCTGCGCCTGGGCGAATCGCGGGCCGCGGTCGCCGCGCAGCTCGCTGCCGGCGTCGTCGCCTCGCTCCGGCCGGCCCCAGGCGTGGATGAGCCGGGGGCCGCCGAGCACCACGTGTCCCCGGCCGCGCCCGCAACCCTCGCCGCGCTCAAGGACGTGGTCGACGCCGCGGTCGCCGAGGCCGGTCTGCGCGACGTGGCAAGGCAGGTCGCGACCGTCATCACCGGGAGCGGCGTACGGATCCTCGTAATGGACCGCGCCGACGTCACCTACCGGGCCGAGGTGGTTCTCGGGGATGCCCCGTTCGTCCAGCCGCTCGGCCGGCAGGCGGGCGTCGATCGGTTCACCGTCCCCGCACGGGTCTCCGACGACACGCGCACCCAGATGATCGCCGCACAGCTTCGCGCGCTGGCGGCCGAATGGGCGCTGGAACGCGCCCAGCCGCTACCACCCGGGCCGAGGCAGGTGCAGGCGCCGGAACCGGTGCCGGTCCAGCCCCGGCCGGCACCCGTGGTCGAACCGCGGATTCCGGTGTGGTCGCGGCAGGGCGAGGGCAGCGACGGTCCGATGCGGACACTCGCGGAGACGGTCGTGGCGCGCATGACCGCGCACCCGGTCCACGTCACCGCACGCCGGACCGGCGGAGGCGAGATCCGCCTCGAGGTCTCCTACGCCGGTCAGCGGCCGTTCACCGTCGTGCTGCGCGAGGGCACCGAGGTCTGGCCGTACTTCCAGGACGTGCGCGACGGCGTGCACCATCGCGACGAGACCTTCGGGCGGCGTGGCGACGACAGCTACGAGATCCCGCTGCCACTGGCGGCGCTCGGCGACACGCTGCCGACGGTGGCCGCCGATGCGGTCTTGGCGATCACGCTGTCCCGGTTCCGCGCCCTGCTCAACACACCCGCGGCGACGCGGTTCTCGCACGACCCCGGGCAGGCCATCCCGGCCGCACTGGCCGAGCGCGGTGTGGCGCGGGCCGGGCTGGGCGATTCCGCGCGCGACGTCCTGGTCACGCCGGGACCGGACACGGGCGCGGTGACCGTCCGGGCGACCGACTCCGGCGGCAGGCCCTTCCGTGTCGAGTTCCGCACGATCCGGGGCATCGACGCGCCCCGGCTCCGCAGCGCGGTCGGCGACCATCGCCCGTACGTGGTCGAGGTGCCGCCGGGCACGACCCGGTCGACGCAGGTCCGCATGGTCGCCGACGGGCTGCGCGGCGCCGTCGGCTACCGGCACGCGGTCCTCGGGCTCGGCGACCCGCCGCCGCCGCGCGGCGCGATCACCCCGGACAGCCAGGCCGGCCTGCTGCCGGTCATCCCCGCCGACCCGGCGCTGCCGCTGCACGCGATGGACTACACGGCGCTGTTCCCGCAGGCGGATCCGCTGCGCACCGCGGCAGGCGGGATCGCGGACCGGGTGGGCGACCAGCGCGCGGCGCTGAGCCGGGCGCAGCAGGCCTACCTCTCCACGCTGGCCGCGATCGAGGACGACGAGGCGTACCTGCCGTGGGTGGCGCAGCGGCTCGGCGAGCTGATGGGCGTGCCGTCCAACGACACCCGCGTGCTGGACGCGCTGGTGTCGGCGTACCAGCTGACCCCGGTCGAGGTCGAGGCCCGCGTCCTCGAACCGGGGCAGGTGCTGCAGAAGACCTCGATCATCGAGCCGCCGCCGGCGCTCGCGCGCGAGATCATCGGGCAACCGGCCGAGACCACCCTCCGGCTCGTCGCGGAGCACCGGGACCGCCTGCTGGTGGCCGCCGAGAACGCGGCGAACCGCATGGCCGAGGCGGAACAACGGTGGACCCAGGCGCGGGAGGGTGGCCTCCGCGATCTCGAGCGGATCCGCCGGGACGCCGTCGACGACGGCCTGCCGGAGTGGGCCGCGCGTGACGCCACTTCCCGTGCGCTGGCCCGGATCCTCGACGAGGGCAGGCGACCCGCGTTCACGCCGCGGAATTACGCGGAGGACCCGGCGAAGACGGTCGGGTCGCGCGGTTTCGACGTACGGGACCTCGTCGGTTCGCGGCGCGGGCTCGTCCGCGCGATCCGTGAGCACGAACCGGCCCGGCGCGCGGCGGAGAAGCGCTACCAGGCGGCCGCGATCGACCTGCGCCAGGCGCGATCCGACCTCAACAAGCGCCGGGGGTGGGTGCCTGGTCTGCTGCGCGGCGAGGGCGCCACGGCCACCGGCGTGCAGACCGTGGCCAACGCGCTGAACCTGCCCGTCAGCTACGTGTCGGCAAGCCGCGCGGCCGAAGCCGGGCTCCCGTTCCAGGGCAACCGGACGGAGGTCCTGCGTCAGGCCGCCTCGGAGGTCCGCGCGGCGCAGGCACGGCTCGACGCGGCGATCGAGGCGTACCTGGCCGCCGAGCGCGCCCGCGACGAAGCGCACCAGGACTACGTGGATGCCCTTCGGGCGGCGGTGAACGCGGCTGCCGACGACGGCATCAAGCTCGTCGAGATCGCCCGCCGCACCGGCCTGACCGACACCGAGATCACGGAGATCACTCGCCGCGTGGTCGCATCCGGGCGCGCGGAGACCGAATCCCGCTACGGACTGCCCTACGTCGACCGTTACCTGGAAGCACGCGGTCTGCTGGGCCGGCTCGCCCGCCGGTTCCTGGGCACCGAGGCACTGGTGGACGTCGACGGCCTGATCGCCGATGTCGAGGCCATCGACCCGGACTCGCCGGACGCGCTGCAGAAGCTCCTCGAACTCGGCGCCTCCCTCGACACCGCGCTCGCCCAGTTCACCGACCGGCTGTCCACTCGCGACATCAGCGACGTGCACCACCACCTGCTCAGCTACGCGCTGGACAACCAGTACCTCGGGTCGGGGAACGAGGGGGCCGCCGAGGCCAAGACCCGGATGCGGGAACTGCTGGCCTGGCTCAAGAACGAGCCGAGGGCGAGTCTCGCCGAGCGGCAACTGCGGTACCGGGCCGCGCGCGGCGACCTCGGCCGCATCCTGTACTCGCCCATTCGCGAACGTGCGCTCGGCCTCGCCGCGGCCAGCGGGGCCACCTACTACGGCCTGATCCACTCGCTGCGGGCCGGCCTGATCGACGAGAAGAACGTCCTGGAGCTGCAGGGCAAGCTCGCCGACGTGCTGATGTTGAAGATGTACCACGAGTTGCCCGCCGACGTGCGCTGGCGGGCCGACGTCGGTCTGGTGGGCACCCGGTGGGACATCACCGGGGCGCAGGGGTACGACCTGACCATGCTGATGGCCGAGTTCGCCTACCTCGGCGCGGAGCAGACCGACGACAAGGAGGCCATCAAGCAACTGCTCGGCGAGGAGGCCAACACCACCTACAACCCCCGGTGGATCAACCAGCTGAAGCTGAGCGTCGCCGCGGCCGTGCAGGTCAGGGACGACCTCGCGGAAGGCAGGCTGACCGGCACCGCGGCCGACGAGGCCCGGGCGCTGATCGGGGACCCCGACGCGGTGACCTCGCCCGTCGACCGCGCCGACTACCTGGAGAAGCTCGTCCGGGGCGGCGACACCCTGGCCTACCTGCTCCGCTCGGCCGGACGGCCCGAAGCGGCGGCGAGCCTGCCCGCCGAGGTACCGGACATGTTCAACCCGCACCTGCTGTCCAAACTGCGCGGCAACCGCACGACCGGCCAGACCTTCCTGCTGCACAAGGACAACGGGTTCGCCACCGTCGATCTCAACGGGCTGTTCCGGGCCGGGCCGCCGGACGAGCGCGGGCTGATCCCGATGATGGCACTGATGCAGCATCATCCGGAGTTCCGGGACAACCGGATCATCTGGGCGCACCTGGGCGTCGGGAACTGGACCCACCTCACGCCCGGCCACATCGACATGCTCGACCGCATGATGCGGCTGGTTCCCGGTCTGCACTACGACTTCTCGTGGACTCCGCTGGGCCAGTACATGCGTGACGACCCGGCGGTGTTCGACCGGTTCGTCGAGTTCGCCGTCACCTACTCCGACCGGCTCATCTTCGGCTCGGACGGCATCAGCATGATGCCGAGCACCCAGCTCGACCGGCACGCCACCGAGATGGAGCCGGTGTTCCGCGCGATCATCGACCGCCACCCGGACGGCGAGGCGATCGTCGCGAAGATGCGTGGCGGCAACTACGTGCGGGTGATGAACGAGGCCGAGCGCGACGCGAGCCAGCGGTTCGTCGACGAGTACTTCTCCCGCCACCACACCGCGTGGGCCGAGGTCCTGTCGAACCTGCCCGGGTTCGTGCTGGCGAATTTCCACGCCAAGGCGAAAGCGCTGGTGGACCACGGGTTCGTGCCGCATCCCGACCAGGCGGTCGGGCCGGGGGTCGGCATGGGCGACGGGTCGGACGTCACCTCGGCCGAGACCCCGGCGGAGGTCAGTCAGCGGTTCGTCGACGAGTACTACTCCGACCACCGCGACGCCTGGCTCGCGACGATGGCGGACGCCCCCGCCGAGGTGGTGCGCGCGTTCCACGAGCGCGCACAGTCGTTGTGGGACGAGGGTTTCCGCCCGCGGGACGGCCGGGCGGCCGGCCCGGCCGGCACCCGGGACGGGATCTGGCGCGAGAACCCGCAGATCGAGTCGTCGATCCGGGCCTACCGGATCGTCTACGGCGATTTTCACCGCACCGAGGCGGCCAAGCAGGTCGTGCGCGACATGAGGTCGCAGATCCGCAAGAACGTCGCGGACCGCTTCGAGCGGTTCCGCGCCCGCAAGGGTCTCCAGCCCGGGGACCGGGACAGGCTCGGCCTGGACAAGCCGGTGGAAGCGCTGATCGCGGCGCACTACGCGTTGCGCGCGGCCGAGGGGCTCACTCCGGAAGAGCGCACGGAGCTTGTCGGCAGAGTCCTCGACGACGTCGCGGGCACCGAGGAGCAGCGGATCGCCACGGAGGAGACGCGCCAGGAGCTCCGCGCATACTGGCGCAAGCGCGGCGCGGTCGGCTGGACGACCGTCGCCGCCGGTACCGCGGCCGGCGCGACCGCGGTCGTGTTCGGTGCGGTTCCGGTGGCGGTCGCCGGAGCCGCTACGGCGATCGCCGGTGGCGCGTTCGTCGTGCGGTCGCTGCTGTCGAACCTCAAGGTCGCGCACGCCCAGGACATCCGGATCACCACCGAGTCGATGATGGAGCGGGAACGCGTCGACGTCGAGGCGGTGCACCGGCTCATGAAGATGACCCGTCGGCTGATGGTGAACGAGATCAGCCCGGGCGGGAAGAAGTTCCGGGACCGGTTCGCCCACATCGTCGAGCGCGTCACCGAGCAGTTCGAACAGCACGTCCGGCAGATGCTGATCGACTACGTCGTGACAGTCCACTTCAGACTGCCGGAGGGGGTGACCGCGCAGAGCCGCCGGGTCTGGGCGAACATGCTGTTCTCGCGGCTCAAGGACTACGTCAACCGGATCGTCGGCGGTACCGCGGACTCGATCAACCGGATGAACCCGACGGCGGGTGTGTTCGGACGCGGCTCGCACGTCCTCGTCGCCGGGACGTGGCTGGTGAACGCGGTCAACCAGCTGTACCAGGGGCTGGTCGGGGTGGGGCTGGCCGCGTGGGTGTCCCTCGCCTACGTGCCCTCGTCGCTGCTGTTCGCGGTGACGGCCGTGCCCGGCATCTGGGCGCAGTACGACCCGGTGGCACGGCCGGGAATGCGCAAGATCCAGAACCTGCTCGCCTTCCCGTTGCTGACCATCGCCAACGCCGGGCTGACCGTGGAATACATCGCGGGCGGGCATTGGCTGGGCGCCGTCGTCGCGACGAGCCTCACCGCGGCGACGGCCAAGTTGTCGCAGATCGGTTTCAAGATCGAACGCAAGGAGGGCCGGGTCGGCGCGAAGCTCGGGCCCGGTGCGATGTTCTTCGCGCAGAGCGCGCTGACGGCGATCGGTGCCTCGATGGTCACCGCCGACCCGGTCGTAGCGGCGGCCACCGGCGTCTTCGCACTCGCCGGGCCGGGGATCTACCTGGCTCGCGGGGCGTGGGCGCGGCTCCGGGCCGTCCCGGGGTTCGCCGCGCCGCGGCACAGCCGTTACGAGGGCATCTCGCCGGAGCGGGCGCAGCGCACCGAGATCGAGGCCGGCGGCTTCGATGACGGCACCCGGTTCGAGTGGGGCAGGGTCCGGGGCGGGCTGGACGCCGTGACGCGGCTCGCTCAGCGACCCGGTCCGGCGGCGCCGGCCGAACGCGCCGCGATCGCCACCCGGGTCAGGGAGAACCTCCGCGACGGCGACGCGGAAAAGCTGGCCGCGCACCGGAACACGCCGCGCGATCCGGGAACGGGGCCTGGCTCCCGCCGCGACGTGGCGCGTGGGCACACCCGGCCGAGCCGCACCCTGCACCGTGGTGAGGGCCCGGCGCCGTCCGGCCACACCGCCCCGGGCGCCGAGCGGGAGGCCTCCCCGGAACGTCGGACTTCGCCGATCGGGCGGCCGTGGACGATGGCGCAGGCGGCCGATCCCACGGCCGGCTTCCACGAGGCGGTCTCCGCCTGGATGCGGGGTCGCGGCGGCACGGAGGACGCCGACGGTGTCTGGTCCATTCGCGACGGTGATGCGAACGCCTTCCGGATGCGGGTGAGCGTCGTTCCCGGTGCGGAGGAGCCGCGCCTCGTCCACCCGGACGGCGGCGGTGTCGCCGAGGCCCAGCTACCGGGGATGCCCGCGGAGAAGAGCCACCGCACGGTCATGGTGGGGTCGGCCCTGACGCGCGCGCTCGGGCTGCTGCCCGACGTCGCCCACCCGGTGCCGCCCGCATCGGCCGGGACCGGCGACCTGGTCCCGCGTCCGCTCGGGGAGGCGGGTGAACCTGGCGTCGCGCGGGGCGAGACGGCGCGGCGGCTGGCGCGGATCGAGTCCGAGATGCGGGAGCTCTACGTCCACCCCGCCGACCGCGACCTGGAGAACCTGGCGCTGCGGCGACGCTGGGCGGAGACGGTGATCGCCCTGGCCGGATCGCGGCCGGCGGTGATGGGCTTCTACCACCGCAATGTGCCGGTCGAGACGGGATTCGGTCGGGTCAACGTCCGGGTGGCGGTCGACGGAGCGACCTATGTGGACCTGCGGATCTGGCCCGAGGCGGACCTGCTGGCCAGGATGCGCCCGGTGCTGCCGGGGATGGCGGCGTTGCTGCCGGGCGTCGCGCAGACGTGGCAGTCCGTCGGCGCCAACCAGGTGCAGCCCTTCGAGGCCGGCCGCACGCTCACGCCCGCCGAGCCGGTTCCGGACCAGGTGATCGAGGACGTCGTGGACTTGTTCGCCGGAGCGAGCCAGGTCCGCGCCGCGGAGTTGCCGGCGCTGCCGGAGGGCTGGCCCGCCACCGGCGACACGGCCTCGTTCGCCGGGCGGCTCTCCGAGCTGACCGAGGCGGTACACGCACGTGCTCGGCATGAGCACGGTGACCTGCTCGCCGCCTTCGGCGTCCCGGACGATCCGCTCCGGTCGGTGCGGGCGAGCTGGACCGAGCTGACCCGGCGCCCGTTCGGCCTGGTGCACATGGACCTGCACCGCGGCAACATCCTCGTCCGGGACGAGGACGGTGCCGCCGCGACCTTCCTGGACTGGGAGCTGTCGCTCTACGGCGATCCGGTCGCGGAGATGGCGCGGCACCTGCACCTCATGTACTACACGGCCGAGGAGGAAGCGCGCCTTCTCCGGCGGTGGGCCGAAGTCATGCCGGCCGAGGCGATTGCCGGTTGGGAGGACGACCTGCCACGGCACCGCAGCCACTTCCAGATCAAGTCCGCGATCGATGACTCGGTGCGGGCCGCGGAAGCCTTCGCCGACCCGGCCACGCCCGCCGCCCGCAAGGCGGAGGTGGTGGCCGACCTGACGGCGAAGCTGAACCGCGCGCACGAGTTGTGGGGGACCGGCCGGACGTTCACGGTCCGGGAGGTGCGGCTGGCGGTCGAGGAGCACGTCTCCGGTACGCCGGCCGTCGAGCACGCGTCGACGGCGGGCGCGGAGCTGCCCACCGGTCCGCTCGAACCGACGGCCGGGACGGCCCGCTGGGTGGCCGCCCGAGCGGGCCTGGACGTCGCCCACACCCGGATCACGGTGGTGACCGACCCCGAGGTCCTCGCGTTGATGCGCGAGGAAGGCGCGCTCGGCATGACGCCCACCCATGCCGCGGACGAGATCTGGCTGGCCCCGGAGGCGTTCGCCACGGTCGAGACGCTGGCGCGGGTGCTGGGTCACGAGCTCGCCCACGTCGGGCAGCTGCGCCTGGGCATCCGGCCGACAGCGAACCTCGTACCCTCCTTGGAGCGCAACGCCGAGGCCCACGGCGCCGCGGCCGTCGACCGCCTGCACGGCCGCCGCGCCCGGCCGCCGGTGGCCGAGCCGGGCCGGCTGCCCGCTCCGGTGGGCGAGGTCGTGCCGTACCTGTTCCACGGGGAAGGACATGCAGATGACGACGTTCCAGGTGACGAAGGTGGACGACCTGACAGCGTTTCCGGGGATCCGGGTGATGGGACGGGAGCACGGCGCGGCGGTCGAACCGGGCACGACCCTGACCGACTCGGGAACTTCGGCCGCCTGGGCGGTGCTGTCGGTGGAGTTCCCGTCGCCGCTGGCCCGGCGCGAGGGCTGGACCGTCCTGCTGCTGGAGCGGACGGGGGAGCGGGCACCGGCCGTGGGCGCGACGTTGCGCAGCGGCGCGTAGCCGATCAGCGTGAGGCCTTCCTCGCGCTGGAGACCGTGCGGAAGGTGCTGCCCGGATTCGACGTGGTGCCAGGTGTGCGGGGCGGTGTCGAGGCCTTCCTCGGCCCCGCGCCGGTGACGCTCGAGATCACCGGGGCGCCTCCGCTCGACAGCCCGGTCACCGGGACCCCCGGGCGCCGCCGGATCGTGCTGCGCCTGCCGTCGGGGACCCCGCGGGACCGCGCCGTGCGCCTGCTGGCCGACCAGCTCGGCCGGGCCCGGCACCTGATCGAGCAGGCCGACGCGCCGCGACGGCTGTTCCGGAGCAGGCACGCGGCGACGACAGCCGTCGACGCACCGCTGGCCGGGCGGCTCCTCATGCTCGACGCACTGGCTCGCCACGAAGCCGAGGCCGTTGGTGCCGAAGGCTACGGCGCCCGGACCGCAGACCTCGGCCGGGAAGCCCGGGAGATCGCGGCGACGTTGCCCGAGGGACGCGATTTCGGCGCCATCGCCGCGCACCTGGACCCGCTGACGCAGTCGATGCTGGCCGGGCACGGCGTCGGCCTCGCCGCCCGGTCCCCGCACGAAGCCCACGTCGCGATCGCCCGTGCGGTGCTCGGCCCGCCTCGCGGGACCGCCGACCTCGAGCAGGCGATGCGCCTGCTCGCCGGACCGCGGGACGACACCACCGGCGGGCCGGACGACACGGACGCGGCGATGGTCCTGCACGACTACTGGGCCGGGGCGGGCATCGACGTCGCCACCGCCGGGCGCCACCCCGATCCGGCGCGGATCGAGGACCGGGGCGGACGGTTCCAGCGGCTGATCGACGTGCGCGGGCTCCCCGTGTCGGAGCGCGCCGAGCTGATCGACGCGGCTCACCAGACCGTGGCGAACGCGCTCGCCAGGACCGAAGGACGGGCGTTCGCCTACGTCCTTTTGCACCGCGAGGGACAGCCACCACAGGTCACGGCCGTCACGGCGCGCGATGGTCAGTCCATTGTGTACTTGGACCCGGCTCGTGCCCGCTCCGGCGCGTCGCCGTGGTACGGACACCAGGACGGTGTCGTGGCGGTGGACGTGATCGTGCACGCGCCGGGCGGGCCGGTCCCGATCCGGGGTCTGCCGCTGTCGCCGGCGGGCGGCCGTCCACCGACGCGCCCGTACTACGATGCGCTGCCCCAGGCCGAGCGGGACATCTGGCTCGCCCGCGCGGTGCGGGCCGGCGTCCAGCTGGAGGGAGTGACCGTCTCGCTCCTGGACCACCTCGACGAGGACGCGCTGGCGGCCGCGGAGGAGGAACCCCTGCGGCCCTCCGGCGACGCCGCGAGCGCGTTCGCCGAAGCCGCTCCGGTTCAGGCGGTGGTCGTGGACCGGCACGGTCTGCCCCGGACCTCGGGCGGGGTCATCGATCTGCGGGCGTACCAGCCGCTGGCGGCGCGCGGACGCGTCTGGGGTGGTCCGGTGTTCGCGCTCGGCGCGGACCGCGTGGCGGCGCGGATGGAGTTCGCGTGGGAGTACCGGGACCACCCGGACATCGCGGCGCTGCTGGACGACCACGAGTTCTTCTACCTGCCGGACAAGAGCGGCCTGGTGCTCGTGCACCGCGCGTTCGGCGATCTGGTCGACGCCGTCGTCGCGCCCGGCGATCCGCGGCACCCGGCGAATCCGCTCCGGCTGGTGCACCGGCCGCTGATCCCGGGACAGGACACCGCGGACCGGACCTGGACGGCGCTCGATCGCCCGGTGTTCGACGACATGAGCCCGCGAACCATGGCGCCGGACCAGATGCGCTCCCTGGTCGCCTACCAGGTGCTCCGTGCGCTGGCCGCTGCTCGCCCGGATCTCGTGCGCGACCGGCTGGTCACCGAGATGCCGGGCGGCGACCACCTCGTCCGCCTGCACCGGCGCGGCGACACGGTCCACCTGGCCGTGCCCAACGAGTTCCTCGTGCCCGCCACGGGAACGAGTCCGCGCTGGATGCTCGCCGCCGAGGCGGCGATCATCGACCAGCGACTGACCCAGGCCGGCTACGTCGGCAGCGCGGAACACGTCGCCGCGATGCTGCGGGCGGTGTCCGGGATCGAGGTGACCACGACGGGCTGGCCGGGTCCGGGCAGGTCGCGCGCGATGCTGGAGAATTTGGTGCCGCGGCTCGCCGACGCGGGAGTACCCCTGCTGGCGACAATGCCCCGGGTGCGGCACGGCGTCTACGTGCCGGCGACCCCGGTCCGGGATCCGCGGACCGGCGAGGTCCGGCTGGACATCCCGGACCTCGGGTTCCGCCCCACGATCGCCGAGTTCGACCTGTTGCTCGACGTCGGGGCGGCGCTCGTGCACGGGGCGGTGCCGCCGTCCGGAGGACCCGGTCCGGCCGGGGTGATCCCCGGGGCCGGCGACGGCCTGACCGTCAACCCGGTCGCCGCACCACTCGGGCGCGCACCCGAGCTGGCGGCCATGCCAGCCCGGTTCGCGCCGGAGATGGGCGGCGCCGAGTTGCCCGGCGTCCGGCGGACGCCGAGCGCGGAGCAGCTGCACCGGGAGGTGCTGGGCATCCTCAACGGCGCGGACCGGGAGCAGGCGCGGGAGTTCCTGGAGCGCTACTGGAAGAAGATGACCGCGACGGGCGAAGTCGTCTTTCCGCGCCGGGCCACGGCGGCTCACTACCGCGGCGGGGACCTGCCGGTCGTGCGGCGGCTCGCGGACGGCACGTTCGTCGTGCAGGACGGCAAGCAGCCGCCGGTCAGCTCCGAGGCCCTCGACGGCAGCCGGGTCGCCGGCAGCAGGGACACCCTCGACACCGAGCGGCTCGCGCTCGCCGACCTGCTCGCGGCCGGGCGGCCGGGTATCCACGCGTACCTCACCGAGGCCAACGACGCGCTGAAGGGCATCCACCGTCCGGACAGCCGGTTCGCCACCCCGCTGGACAAGGCCGACCAGGCCGGCTTCAACGACGTGCAGAGCAACTACTGGAACAACAAGCTCGGGGATCTCGCCGCCGAGCACGCCGTGCACGACCTGCAGGCCGAGTACGCGCGGGCGGGGGCGGGCCCGCTGAGCCGGGTCGGGGTCCCTGACCGCGGCGCACACCACTTCGACGCGGTCTACATCGACGGCGGCGGCAACTACGTGATCGTCGAGGCGAAGGGCCCGAGCGCGGGACTCAACGTCAACGGCGGCTACGAGCAGGGACACCCGCAGTACGTGCACAACATCCTCGACGCGATGGAGGGCCGTGGCGGGGAGGAGGCGCGGGTCGCGGCGGAGATGCGGGCCCAGCTGAACGCGGGCGCGCTGCGCTACCTCCACGTGCGCGCCACCGTGTCGAAGGCCGACCTCACCGGATGGACCGAGGACAGGCTCCGTTCGGTGCCCCGCGCCGAGCGCCCGTCGGACACCTACTCGGGCTATGTCCGCAAAGAGTTCGATCTGCGCATCACGACGACCCGGCCCGAGGACCGGCTGCTGCGGCTCGAGGACGGTGGCAGCAAGCCGCGGCCCTGGCCCGCCGAGCGGCGGGACCCGCGGTTCGACTACTGGGAAAGCGGCAAGTTGAAGGTCACGCCGGACAACATCCGGCTCGTCGCCGAGAAGTACGGGATCCGGGTCCACCCGAGGGCCCGTGTCGTGATCAACAAGGCCAAGCGCGGCATGTACGGCGAGACCCTGCCGGACGGACGCGGCGCACGCGTCGAGATCACGCCGTCGGCCTTCGTGAACGAGGAGATCCTGGCGCGCACTCTGTATCATGAGCTCGTCCACGTGGCGCAGATGGAGCGCGCGGGCTGGCGCCGTCAGGAGACGGCCGCGGAAGGGCAGGCGTGGGAGAACGAGGCGAGCGCCGCCGACCAGCAGTGGTGGCGAAACCACCCGCTCAACCAGGAACGGGAACGCTGATGGCGAGCGAGCAGCGCGCTTCCTACGCCGACTGGCAGCGCGCGTACGGCGACTACTACGAGGCGCTCCCGGCGAACCCCGACCTGGCGTGCCCGAACTGCCGGCACCACGAGCTGCGACTGGTGTTCGTCGCCGACGCGGCCGACCGGCTCGGGTACGCGCAGTTCTCCTGCCGGTTCTGCGGTTTCGGCATCCACGTCTCACGGACGTGGGTGCCCGACGGCGTCGAGTTCACCCCGATCGACACCCCTGTCGCCGAACTGCGGGAACGACTGCCGGATTTCACGCTCGTCCCTCCGCCCGCCGATGCGGACGACGACGTCGAAGAAGTCCGGTTCTGACGAAGCGAAGACCGACGAAGAGGAAGTGTCTGGAGTGGACTTTCAGTGGCGCCCGGCCAACCAGGTCGAGAGCGACATGCTGGCCGCGCTGCAGGACGGCGACAGCCGGCGCTACGCCCAGTTGCTGCGCGAGGCCCAGCTGTACGTGCCCGCGACGCCGGAGCCCGGCGGTCCGTGGCCGACGAGCCTGCCGATGCCGGAGGGCAACCACGTCATCGTCTTCACCTCCGAGGAGTCGCTGGACTGGGCCCTCGGTGGCGTGGTCGACAGCTGGCGCCGGTCGGATATCGCTGCGCTGAGCGAGATCCACCCCGGCGACGCCCAGCTCGTGGTCGACCCGGGCGTGCCGATCGGTGTCTACCTGGTGCTCGGCGAGGTCGAGGATCTGGCCGAGGGGCGGCAGGAGCTCGTCCCGGTCGAGGACGTGCAGGACGCGATGGTCGACGAGGTGCTGGGCGAGGTGCGGAGCCTGGTGCTGGCCGACCTGGGCGGCGACGCCGAGGCGGCCGCGGCGCTGCAGCCCGCCAACGAACTGGAGGAGCGGCTACGCGAGGCGGTGTCCGAACTGGACTTCGACGCGTTCCTGCTCGCGCTCATCGGTGCCGACGTCGTGGTGCCCGCGGCCGAACCGGTCGCCGACCCGGCGGCGATGGAGAACGGCGAGTTTCCGTGGCGCATCCTCGGCGACGACGAGACGCCGGTGGTACCGGTGTTCAGCTCCGAACGGGCGCTGGACACCGTCGCCCCCGGCGACGGCCCTCGCGTGACGGTGTCCTTTCTGGACGTTCTGCTGAGCTGGCCGGGCGATGATCACGTGCTGTGCTTCAACCCGGGCACCAGCATGGAGCTGACACTGCCCGGCAGCGGCATCCCGGAGCTGGTGTCGGCCATCGCCGAAGCGGCCGCGGGCGGCCCCGCAGAAGGCCGGTCCGGCAACGGCAACGCCCCGGGCGCCTGAGAAACACCGCCACCCAGCCACGTCCGAGGCCAGGTCGTCCGTCTAGCCCGCGCCGCGCACAGCCTCGAGCAGATCGTCCAGCGTGAGGGTCCGGAGGTCGTCGCGGGTGGGGCGGTGACCCAGCGAGCGCAGCCGCGTGGACTGGGCCTTGCGCATCCGCTCCAGCAGCTTCCGCGCCTCACGAGCGTTACCGAAGTTCTGGTCCCGCTCCATCTGCGCGAACCACTCCAGCAGGGCGACGTCGAGGTCCTCGCCGAGCAGGTAGTCGTCGTTGCGCGCCATGTGCAGGCTGATCGAGACCAGTTCGGCGGGGCTGTAGTTCTCGAACTCCAGCGTCTTGCCGAACCGGGACGCCAGACCGGGGTTGGCGTCGAGGAACTCGTCCATCTCGCCGGTGTAGCCCGCGACGATCACCGCGACCTCGTCGCGATGATCCTCCATCAGCTTCACCAGGGTGTCGATGGCTTCCTGGCCGAAGTCGGCGCCACTGCCGCTGGACCGGGACAGTGTGTACGCCTCGTCGATGAACAACACGCCCCCGCGCGCCTCCTCGAACGCGGACGCCGCCTTCTCCGCCGTGTGACCGATGTACTGGCCGACCAGGTCCCGCCGCGAGACCTCCTTGAACCGCCCGTTCGGCAGGATGCCCAGCGCTTTCAGCAGCTGGCCGTAGACCCGCGCGACGGTTGTCTTACCGGTACCCGGCGCGCCGGCGAACACCAGGTGGTTGCTGACCGTGCCGACGGAGAGTCCTTCGCTGCGGCGCCATTCGTTGACCTGGATCTCGTCGATCAGGCCGCGGACCTCGGCCTTGACGCTGCCCAGGCCGATCATGCCGTCCAGTTCGCCGAGCAGTTTGTCGACGGTTTCGAGGTCCTGGTGGTTGCCGGTCGTGGCGACCGCGCCGACCGGCACCTTGCCGCGCGCCGGATCGCCCTCGCGGACCTCGGTGCGGGCGCCCTCGGCGAGGTGGATCCCGGGCACGGCGGTGTTCTCGACGCGGCAGTCCTCGATCACGCCGCCGCAACCGCGGCCGACGCTGATCCCGACGCCCTGCGTGTCGTGCACCCAGCAGGTGCTGATGGTGGGCGAAGTCTGGTCCGCCACGGCGATCCCGGCGTCGCCCGTCTGCGAGATGTCGCAGCGGTCCGCCGCGGAGTCGCCGGCCTGGTACATGTACACGCCGCGGAACCCGCACCCCGCGATGGTGGTGTGCTGCACCTTGACCCGCGAGCCGAGCCGGAGGATGACGCCGTCGTCGGCGATCTCGCGGATCTCGCACCGGTCGATCACGCCGTCGGACTCCTCGACGACGATCCCGTACTGCGCGCCGCTGACGCGGGTGTTGCGCACCTCGACGCGATCGGCGCCGGCGACGTCGATCCCTGGTGCGAACCTCGCCGTGGCGGTGCACTCCACGATCTTCACCTGGCCGCCGCGGACCCGGACGGCGGAATGTTCGTCAGCGGTGAACGTGAGCCCGATCAGCTCGACGCGGCTGTCGATCACGGACACGACCGGCTGGTCGGGGAACGGCGAGCTGATCGTCACGGTGCCGGCTTCGCGCGCGGACAGGGTGACATGCTGCCGGGTGATCGAGATCGGCTCCGGGTATTCCCCCGGCGCGATCGAGATGACCGCGCCCTCGTCGGCGGCTTCGAGCGCGTCGCGGATGGTGGGCAGGGCGCCGCGCTGGCCGGGGGCGACGAAGAGAGTGCGTGGCATGGCTTCCGTGGTTCGGACGACTAGGGTGTGCTGGACAAAAGGTACCCCAGAGAGGCAACGACGCGTGGAACCTTCCTGGCAGCCGGCCAATGATCTGGAGTACGCACTGCGGGCGGCGATCGACGAGGGCGACACGCAAACCTATGCGCGGCTGATCCTGGACGGCGTCTTTTGTGTGCCGGTCTTGTCCGATCCGGGTACCCCGGAGCAGGACGTGCTGCGGGATCACCTTCAGCTCGGGGAGCGCGACCTGCTGGTCTTCACCTCGTCCGCGGAGCTTCGCCGGTACCTCGGGCCGCTGGCGCAGGGGCACAGGACGGCGTCGTTCGCCGAGCTGAGCGCCGACCGGCTGATCATCGACCCCGGGCTGCCGATCGGTGCCGTCCTGCCGCCGGGCGTGGTGGCCGAACTCGCCGCCGGGCGTCAGCCGGTCGTCCCGATGGCGGAGGTGGCCAACGCCGTCCAGGACGAGTTCCGCACCACCGTCCGGCTCATGGTGCTCGACGAGTTCGCCGGTGACCGGGAACCGCGAGCCGGGCTACCGCCGTCCAGCGCACTGGAAACCGCGCTCGCCGCGGCGCTGGCGGACCGGGACGAGGACGCGTACCTGCGGGCGCTGGTCGCGGGGGAGGTGGTGGTCCCGACCACGGGACCGGTGCCGGCCAACGAGATGCCGGGGATCCCGCCGCTGCCGTGGCGGCTCGCCGGTACCGAGGAGGTCCCGGTGGTCACCGTGTTCTCGTCGGCGGCCATGCTCGCCGAGGTCGCCGGCGCGGACCACCACCACACCACCGACCTGCTGTTCAACGTGTTCATCCGGTGGCCGGACGAACACCATGTCCTGTGCTTCAACCCGGGTGCGGACACCGAGGTGATCCTGTCCGGCGCGGCGGTGCTCGAGCTGGTCGACGCGATCGCGGAGGAGCTGTCGTCCGGTGGGGGCGCATCGTGATGCTCCGTGTAACTCGGCCGGAGTAACGCGGGAACGGCTGGGCGGCCGGCTGCGTCCCAGCTGCGAACGACGAGAATCGGGGCGGTGAACGGATGAGCGACGGTTCGCGGAGCCGCTTGGGGACGCTGGTCCAGGGCTTCCGACGGCGTGCGGGGCTGACGCAGCGCGAGGTCGCCGGCCTGGCCGGGTTGAGCGTGGCGGGCCTGCGTGACGTCGAGCAGGGGCGGGTCACCCGCCCTCGGGTGTCCACCGTGCGCAAGCTGGGCGATGTGCTCGGCCTGTCCAGGGTGGAGCTGGGCGAGCTGCTCCGCGAGGCGGGCACCGAGCAGCCCGCCAACGCCGGCCTGCGGGTCGAGGTCCTCGGCCCGCTGCGCGTCCTCGCCGACGGTGAGCTCGTCGACCCCGGCTCGGAAACCCAGCGGACGCTGCTGGCGCTCCTCGCGCTGTCCCCGAACGCTCCCGTCAGCCGGGACGCGCTCGTCGAGGCCGTCTGGGGTGGCCGGCCCGACCACGGCACCGTCGACCTCCTCCAGTCCCGCATCTCCCGCCTGCGCCGCCGCCTGCAGACCGACCCGGAAAACGACTTCATCGTCTCCGCCCGCGGCGGGTACCAGCTCAAGGTCGCCGACGGCAGGCACGACCTGCTGCTCTTCCGCCGGCTCGTGGCGCGGGCCCGGCAGGTCCGTGAGGACGGCGAACTCACCGAGGCGTGCGGGCTGTTCGCCGAGGCCGTGGGCCTGTGGCGGGGCGACCCACTGGACGGCCTGAGCGCGCTGGAATCCCATCCGATCGTCGTCGCGCTCGTCCGGGAGTACCGGGCGGTCGTCGTCGAGTACGCCGGTGCCGCCGGCGATCTCGGCCGCTACCAGGAGGTTCTCCCGCTCCTCCAGCGTGTCGCCGAGGCCGATCCGCTGCACGAGGCCGTCCACGCGCGGCTCATGATCGCACTCGCCGGCAGCGGGCAGCAGGCCGCGGCGCTGGACGTGTTCGACACCCTGCGCCGCCGCCTGGCCACCGAGCTCGGCGCCGACCCGGGACCGGAGCTGACCGCCGCCTACCAGCGCGTGCTGCGCCAGGAGGTCGCGCGGCCGGAGTTCGCGCCGGTCAGCGCCCACCGCCAGCTGCCGCTCGACACGGCCGACTTCAGCGGCCGCGAAGCCGACCTGACCACGCTGCGCGAGGGCCTGCGGGCGGTCGACGGCGGCACCGCGGTCGGCATCGCGCTGATCGAGGGGATGGCGGGGGTCGGCAAGACCCGGCTCGCGGTGCACGTCGCGCACCAGCTGCTCGCCGAAGGCCGCTACGGCGACTGCCAGCTCTACGTCGACCTGCGCGGGCACTCCGACCAGCCACCGGCCGACCCGGCCGCGGTCCTCGCGTCGTTCCTGCGCCTGCTCGGCGTGCCCGGCGACCAGATCCCGCCGAGCCTCGACGAGCGCGCCTCGCTCTACCGCGACCGCGTCTACGGCCGCGATGTGCTGGTGCTACTGGACAACGCGGCGGGCGAGGACCAGATCCTGCCCCTGCTGCCGGCCGGGCCGACCAACCTCGTGCTGGTCACCAGCCGGCGCGCGCTCGCCCTCGACGGCGCCCGCACGCTGCCGCTCGGCGTGTTCACCCCGGGCGAGGCCCGCGAACTGCTGGTGCGGGTCGTCGGCGCGAAGCGGGTGGACGGCGAGCCGGACGCCGCGTGGCGCGTCGGTGAGCTGTGCGGGTGGCTGCCGATGGCCGTCGCGCTCGCCGCCCGGCGCCTGCAGTCCCGTCCGACGTGGACAGTCGCAGACCTCGCCGCGCGGCTGGCCGAAACCGGCGACCGCATCGACGAGCTGGCCGCGGGCGGCCGGCGCATGCGCGATGTGTTCGAACTGTCCTATCAGGACTTGGCGGCCGACGAGCAGGGCCTGTTCCGCTTGCTGGGCCTGCATCCGGGGACGGACTTCACGCCCGAGTCGGTCGCGGCGCTGACCGGGCTGAGTCCCGCGCGGGCGCGGTGGCTGCTCGACCCTCTCGTGGACGAGAACCTGGTCGCCGTCGTCACCCGCGACCGGTACCGGCTGCACACCCTGCTCGCCGAGTACGCGCGCGGACTGGCCCGCGACCACGAGCCGTCGCCGGCGCGGCGCGCGGCGATCACCCGCGTCCTCGACTTCTACCTGCATACCGCGGCCCGCGCCGCGCACCTGATCCGCCCGGCCGAGCACATCCGGCTCGCCGGCGCACCGCCGGCGCACGCTCCCGGGCTCCACGGCCGCGAGGCCGCGAAGCGCTGGCTGGAGACCGAGCAGCCCTGCCTGGTCGCGGCCGTTCGCCTGGCGGCCAAGGAGGATTTGCCGGCGCACGCCTGGCAGCTGACCCGTTGCCTGCGCGCGTACCTCCGTCTCCACGGCTACAGCCACGACCGCGACTGGGTCGGTACGCACGAGGCCGCGCTGGCGGCCGCGACCGCCGCGCAGGACCGGGTCGGCGAGGCCCACGCCCGCACCGACCTCGCGGCCGCCTACCTGCATCACGGCCGCGGCGCCGACGCGCGCGAGCAGTTCCTGCGGGCGATCGACCTGCACCGCGAGCACGGCGAGCGCGACCTGGAAGCCGGTGCGCTGACCGCGCTGGGCGTGTTGTGCCACCGCGCCGGCGAGTTTCCCGAGGCGCTGCGGTTGTTCCGGACGGCGAGGCCCCGATGTGCCGGTGACCCAGGACTGGAAAGCGCTCTCGCGGCCGGTCTCGGCGCCACGCTCGCCGTTTTGGGCCGGCTCGACGAGGCCGTCGACCGGTACCGGCAGGCGCTGGCGCTGGCCCGGCAGGCCGGTGACCCGGACGGGGAGTGCGGCGCGCTGACCGGCGTCGGCGACGTCTGGCGGCGGCTGGGCCGGTACCGCGAGGCGATCGAGCACCTGAAGGAGGCCGTCGAACTCGCCGGGGCGCATGGGCTGGCACCGCGGGTCGCGGCCGCGCGGCACCGGCTCGGCAACACCTACCGCGAGACCGGCCGCATCGACGACGCGCTCCGCAACCTCAACGACGTCGCACTTTTTCGACAAAGTGCCACGCCCGGTCGCGGCACTTTGTCGAAAAAGTGCCACTCGCCGGCCGGCGAGGTGCTGATCGACCTGGGCGGGTTGCACCGCGACCTCGGCGACATGCTCACGGCCGGGGACCTGGTCGAGAGGGGCCTGCGTGCCGCGATCGACCGTGGCGAGCGGTATCAGCAGGCACGGGCGCTCAACGAACTGGCGGAACTGCACCGCTGCGCCGCGCGGGCGGGGCTGGCCCAGGACTACTGGCGCCGCGCCCACGCGCTGTTCCACGAACTGGGCACACCGGAGGCGGCCGGGTTGCGCCACGTCGCCGGTGATCGCCGGCCGGCTACGTCGGTCGCGTAGCGGATCCGGCCTCCCGGCCGGTCAGCGGTAGACGACGAGCGCGTCCCGCCGCTTGCCGAGCGTGATGTCCGGCGCCACCTCGGTCAGCTCACCGTCGACGGCCAGGCGGAGGCGGCCGCCGGGCACGCTGATGCTCAGCTGCGGCGCCGCGGGCCGGTCCTGGTAGGGCGTGCACCAGCGCAGGGTCCCGGTCAGCGCGGCCAGGACCACACGTGCGCGAGCCAGCGGATGTTCCGCGAAGACCATGCGGATGTCGAGCAGTCCATCGTGCAGGCTGGGCCGGTAGGTCGGTGCGAACCCGCGCGGGTGGTAGGCGCCGTTGCCCGCGAAGATCATCCACACCATGCGGCGCTCGCCGTTGACAACCAGCTCCTGCGGCTTCGCACGGCGCAACACGTGCACCAGTCCCACCAGCAACGCCGGCCATTTCCCGATGCGCTTCTCCCACTTTTCCCGGTAGCGGACGAGATCGGTGTAGAGGCCGGTGCTGCAGGTGTTGACGAAGACCTGGCTGTCCGCGATCCCGAGGTCGATTCTGACCGCGGAACCGGTGCGCACCGCGGTGATCGCGTCGTCCGGGGTCTCGACGCCGAGGTCGCGGGCGAAGTGGTTGAGGGTGCCGGCCGGGACCACGAGGAGCGGGACGTCGTGCTCGGCGGCGGTCCGGGCGGCGACGTTGATCGTGCCGTCCCCGCCGGCGACACCCAGCACGCGACCGGTCCGGGCGGCCTCGGCGAGGACCTCCGCGAGGTCTTCGCCGTCGCCGAGTTCGACGATCTTCGCCTTCGGCAGTTCCGTGGAGATCCGGTCCAGCGCCGCGGCGCTGGTGCTGCCCGCCGACGGGTTGACCACCAGGACCAGCCCGTCGCCGGTGACCAGTGCGGGCGCCGGGCACGGCTCGGCCTCCGACGGGCCGGCCGGGGTGCGCGGCCACCAGAAGAGCGTGACCAGCCCGGCGGCGAGGCCGAGGCCGATCCCCGCCAGCACGTCGGACGGGTAGTGCGCCCCGGTGACCACGCGTGAGGTCGCGACCCCGGCAGCGAGGGCGCCGATCGGCGCGCCGAGCGCGGGCCATTCCAGCGCGGCGCCGGCCGCGAAGGCCGCCGCCGAGGCGGAGTGCCCGGACGGGAACGACGTGGTCCACGGCGCGCGCCGCAGCCGGCGGGCCGGCGGGACGGCGCTCGCCGACGGACGGGTGCGGCGAACGACCCGCTTGCTCACGCTGTTGGCCGTCGCGCTGGCGATGCCGAGTGCGCACATCCCGCGCAGGGCGGCCCGGCGGGCCCGGCGGTTGCGGGTCGCGGCGAGCGTGCCGCTGACCGCCCACCACAGGCCACCGTGGTTGGCCGCGCGGCCCAGGCGCGGGAGCACCCGGTCCAGGAGCACGGAATCGGCCGCCGCCAGGCGGGCGAGCACCTGCCGGTCCATCCGGGAGACCCATCGCCGCATCCCGGCAGTCTAGGCGGAGCACGGAGCTTGCCACCGGGCTCGGCGAGGAGTAGACCGGACGCTATGACAGCTGTCATAACGCTCGGGGAGCTGGACGGCACCGAAGTGGAGGACGTCGCGGAGCTCGTTCTGGCGTGCTCGCCCGGCACGGTGCGGGGCCGGTTCCTCCTGCCCGGCCGGCCGGATCCGCGTGACATCCTGGTGCGGTACCGGCGCTACCTGCTCGCCGGTCCGCCGCACGGCGTCGCGCTGGCGGCGTACCGCGGGGGTTCGGCGGCGGGGTTGCTCAACCTGGTGGCGGTTGAGCCGGGATTGGCGGAGCTGGGCATCATGGTCGCCGACCCGTGGCAGCGGCGAGGCATCGCGACCGGGCTGGCGTCGTGGTTGCGGGCGTCCGGACGGTGGGTGGGGTGGACGGTGCGGGCGGTGACGCAGGAGGACAACACGGCGGCCAAGGCTTTGTTGCGGGGACAGGGTTTTCGGTTGCTGCCGGCGTATGAGCGCGGCGAGTGCGGCTACGAGTTGACGATGCCCGCCCCGGCGGTGGCCTGATGGTGGAGGTGGTGGCATGACGCGCGGGCCACGGGAACGGATGGTTTACAGTGCCGCGCAGCTCATCCGGGCGCAGGGCGTGAGCGGCACCGGCATGCGCGAGGTCGTCGAACACGCGTCGGCCCCGCGCGGGTCGCTGCAGCACTACTTCCCGGGCGGCAAGGACCAGCTGGTGCGCGAAGCGCTGGCGTGGTCCGGGGAGTTCGCGGCGGGCCGGGTGAAACGCTACGCGGCGGCCGCGCCGACGCCGAGTGGGCTCTTCGCGGCGATGGTCGCCCAGTGGCGGGACCAGTTCCGCGCCGACGGTTACGCCGCGGGGTGCCCGCTGGTCGCGACGACGGCCGACGCGGCGTCGGGCAACGAGGACCTGCGGCGGGCTGTGCGGGAGGGGTTCGAGACCTGGCTGCGGCCGATCGAGGAGTGCCTGCGCGACATGGGGGTTCCGGAGCGCCGCTGCCGCTCGCTCGCGGTCGTGATGATCAGTGCCCTGGAGGGCGCGATCGTGATGGCCCGCGCGCAGAAAGACGCCGCGCCCCTCGACGCGGTGGTGGCCGAGATCGGGCCGGTGCTGGACGCGGCGCGCCCGGCACGCTGACCGACGGTGACCACTGTGGACACTGACCACACGGTCGGGTGAAAGGTCGGCCGGGGCGTTTGCCATGTCCCCACCACAGGAAACCAGCGCGGCAAGATCCGGAGTGGACCCTCGAGGGTGCACACCGAGAGGAGGCTCACCGTGAGTGGATGGGTGACGGTGCCCGAGGTGCACGACGAGCCAGGGGACCTGCGCGGGGCGTTCGTCCTGGGCCGGCCGCGGTCCGGTCTCGTGGGGGAGACCCGGCGAGTCGCCCACGTCTTCCCGCTGCCCGCCGAGCGGCCGGGGCTGCTGATCGCCTACTGCGGATTCGAGGGACGGCCCGGCGAGCTGGACCTGCTGGACCGCCCGGTGGGCATGCCGTGCGAGCCCTGCCTGGTCGCCGCGGCCCGGCGCGCGGGAGCCGGCGCGATCCCGGACCAGCGCCGGAAATAGCCGGACGCCGTCGCAGTTTGTCGACAATGTGCCGGGTGCGGCTCACACCTTCTGGGCGGCGGCGAAGGCGAGCTTGTCCGGGTTGACGATCGTGCGCAGCGCGACCAGACCCTCTTCGCCCGGTTCGGGCACCAGCACCGCGAACAGCACACCTGAGAGGTAGACGGCGAGGCCCGGCTCCCCGTTGACCGAGCGCGGCACGAATTCGGCGCGCATCGCCCGCGGGTCACGGGCCAGGCCGGTCAGGTACCGCACGACGCGGTCGCGTCCGGACACCGGGCGGCGGGCCGCGGTGATCTTGCCGCCGCCGTCCGCCCAGGCCACGACATCGGCCGCGAGCAGGCCCTCCAGCGCCGTCACATCGCCCTCGACCGTCGCGGCGATGAACCGCTCCACGATCGCGCGGCGCTGCTCCGCGGTGGCGGTGAAGCGTTTGCGCCCCTGCGCGACGTGCTCTCGCGCACGCCGGTAGAGCTGCCGGACATGAGCCTCGCCAAGGTCGAGGATCTCGCCGATCTCGCGGTGGCTGTGGCCGAACGCCTCGCGCAGCACGAACGCCGCGCGCTCCGGCGGGGTCAGCCGTTCGAGCAGGACGAGCAGCCCCAGCGACAGCGAGTCCTGCTGTTCGACCATCTCCAGCGGGCCCCGGTCGGTGAACACCGGCTCGGGCAGCCACGGTCCGGGGTAGACCTCGCGCCGCGCCCGGGCGGAGGTGAGCCGGTTCAGGCACAGGTTCGTGACGACCTTGGTCAGCCACGCCTCCGGCACCTCGACACCGGTGCTCGCGTCCCACCGGAGGTAGGCCTCCTGCACCACGTCCTCCGCCTCGGCGGCTTCACCGAGCAGCCGGTAGGCGAGGCCGAGCAGGCGCGAGCGGTTGGCTTCGAAGCGGGCGAGGCGGTCCACGCCCCCCAGACTGCCAGCTACTCGCCCTGCTGCGGGTCGAAGTCGTCGTGCGCGTCGCCGGAGGAGGTGCCCTGCTCACCCCGGAGGACCTGCTGCTCCTCCGATGGCGAGTCGTCGGCATCGGGTAGCTCGTCGCGAGCGTCTTCGTCGCGCTGGGTCCTGCGTTCCATGGCCGGTGGCTACCCGGCGGGGTGGACCGAAACGGATCAGGCCGGCGGTTCGGTGGTGCGGTAGATGGTGGTGAGCCACACGTCGAGCAGCACGTCGACAACGTCCGCCTCGGGCACGGCCGGCCCGTCGCCGCCGAAGGTCGCGTACAGGACCCGCTCGTTCATCGAGTTCAGCACGATCGCGAGGTCCCGGGCCGGCCGTCCGGCCGGTGCGGCGCCGCGAGCCCGCTCGGTCTCGATCGCCTCGGCGGTGCGGCTGACCCAGGTCTCCATCATGCCCGCCCACAGCTCCCGGACCTCGGCGTTGGTGTGGCGGGCTTCGGCCGCGGCGAGCGCGACCGCGCGGTGCGCGCGGAACGTGGTGAAGACGGCGTCCAGGCACTGCCGCCACCACTCGCCGGGACTCGCGTCGGGGTGATCGAACACCGCGGCGGACGCCCGGTCGGCCTCGTCGGTGACGCGGTCGAGCAGCGTGAGCAGTACCGCGTCCTTGGACCGGAAGTAGAAGTAGAACGTCGGCCGGGAGATGCCCGCGCCGCGCGCGAGGTCGTCGGTGGAGATCTCGCTCAACGGGCGCTGTGCCAGCAGCCGCTCGGCGGTGGCCAGGATCGCCAGCTCCCGTTCGTCACCACTCGGCCGGGGCGCGCGGCGGCCGCGGGCCGGGCGGGTGCGGACGGCGGGATCGGGGGCCATGGCGGCACCGTATCAGGTTGTCGACATAGTGTCGGCGTTCTCGACACCGTGTTGACCCAGCCGACATACCGTTGGTACGTTGCGGTCCAGACGCGGGAGAAACGGGGAAGCGATGCCGGTGGAACACGTCGACGTCCTGATCGTCGGTGCCGGCTTGTCCGGGATCGGCGCCGCCAGCCACCTGCGGGCCGAGTGCCCCGGCCGCACGTATGCGATCTTCGAGGCGCGCGGTGCCATTGGCGGCACCTGGGACCTGTTCCGCTACCCGGGAGTCCGCTCGGACTCGGACATGTTCACGCTCGGCTACTCGTTCGAGCCGTGGACCGACGCCAAGGCGATCGCCGACGGCCCGTCGATCCGCGAGTACGTGCAGCGCACCGCGCGCACCCGGGGGATCGACGAGAAGATCCGGTTCCACCACCGCGTGGTGCGGGCGGATTGGTCGTCGCCGGAAGCACTGTGGACGGTCGAGGCGGAGCGCACCGACACCGGTGAACGGGTGCGGATCACCTGCGACTTCCTGTTCGTCAACGCCGGCTACTACAACTACGACCAGGGCTACGCGCCGGAGTTCCCGGGCCAGGACCAGTTCACCGGCACCGTGGTGCACCCGCAGCACTGGCCGGAGGATCTCGACTACCGCGGCAAGCGTGTCGTGGTGATCGGGAGCGGCGCCACGGCTGTGACGCTGCTGCCGGCGATGGCGGACGACGCGGCGCACGTGACGATGTTGCAGCGCTCGCCCAGCTACGTGCTGTCGCTGCCGGGCACCGATCCGGTCGCCGACAAGCTGCGCGGGGTGCTGCCGGCCAAGGTCGCCTACTCGATCGTGCGGTGGAAGAACGTGCTGACCGCGCTGCTGTTCTTCCAGCTCTCCCGCCGGAGACCAGGATTGGTGCGCAAGCTCCTGCGCAAGGGTGCGTCGGCGCAGCTGCCGCGGGACTTCGATGTCGACCGGCATTTCAACCCCAGCTACGACCCGTGGGACCAGCGGGTGTGCTTCGTGCCCGACGGTGACCTGTTCACGGCCGTGCGCAGCGGCAAGGCCGACATCGTCACCGACACCATCGAGACGTTCACCGGCGACGGCATCCGGCTGTCGTCGGGCCGGGTGATCGAGGCGGACATCGTGGTCACGGCCACCGGACTGAACCTGCTGCCGTTCGGTGGGCTGGACCTGGTGGTCGACGGCGAGCCGGTGACGATCGGCGAACGGCTGGCGTACAAGGGGATGATGCTGTCCGGCGTGCCGAACTACGCCTTCACCATCGGCTACACCAACGCGTCGTGGACGCTGAAGGCCGACCTCGTCGCCGGGTACGTGTGCCGCCTGCTCAACCACCTCGACGATCACGGGTACTCCAGCTGCACCCCGGTGCCGCCGCCGTCGGTGGTCCCGACCGATCCGCTGATCGACCTCAGGTCCGGGTACGTGCTGCGGAGCATCGCCAAGCTGCCCAAGCAGGGCAAGGCCGCGCCGTGGCGCTTGTTCCAGAACTACCCGCGAGACGTGCTGCTGATGCGGCACGGCTCGATCGACGACGACGCCATGTGCTTCTCGCGCACCGCCAGGCGGGCCGGGGAGCGGGTGGCCTGATGCGCGACTACACCTTCGCCGGTGGTACGGCCGTGGTGACCGGGGCGGCGAGCGGCATCGGTGCCGCGCTGGCGCACGCGCTGGCCGAGCGGGGCAGCAACCTCGTGCTGGTGGACCGCGACGCCGAACGGCTGGCCGCGGTGGCGAAGTCCGTCCGGTCCACAGTGGAGGTTTCGACGCACGTGGCCGATCTGGCTTCGGAGGCGGAGACCGCGGCGGTGGCCGAGCGTGTGCTGGCGGAAAACCCCCGGCTGACCCTCCTGATCAACAACGCCGGGGTCGCGCTCGGCGGACGGTTCGACCAGGTGACGGCGGAGGAGTTCGGCTGGGTCATCGACGTCAACTTCCGTGCCCCGGTCGAGCTGACGCACGCCCTGCTGCCCGCACTGAAGGCGTCGGCAGGCTCGCACATCGCCAACGTGTCCAGCGTGTTCGGGTTGATCGCGCCGGCCGGGCAGTCGGCGTACTCGGCGAGCAAGTTCGCGCTTCGCGGGTTCACCGAGTCGATCCGGCACGAGCTGGCCGGCCAGGTCGGCGTCACTTCGGTGCATCCGGGCGGCATCCGTACCCGGATCGCCGAATCGGCGCGCATCGGCAGCGGGGTGCCCGGCGGCCTGGACACGAAGCGCTGGGAACGCCTGCTCCGGATGGACCCGGCGAAGGCGGCCGCGGTCATCGTCGACGCCATCGAGCACCGGAAGCCACGTGTGCTGATCGGGTGGAGCGCGAAGATCCCCGACCTACTGGCGCGGGTCGTGCCCGGATCCTACGGGCGGCTCCTCACGCTGCTGTCGGGCCGGGGCTGACGTGGACTTCGTGGAGGTGCGCGGGCGGCGGACCCGCTACCGGGCCACCGGTGACGGTCCGCCGGTGCTGCTGCTGCACGGCATCGGCCGGAGCCTGCGCGACTGGCACGAGCAGCAGGACCTGCTGGCCGGCGAGTACCGCACCTACAGCGTCGACCTCGCGGGCTTCGGGCTGTCGGAACCGTTGCCGGGCAGGCACACCCTGGACGCGCTGGCCGGGTTCGCGGCGGATTTCCTCGACGCGGTCGGGGAGACCGGCCCGGTGCACGTCGCCGGGAACTCGCTCGGCGGCGCGGTCGCGATGCGGCTGTCGGTCGATTTCCCCGAGCGCGTGCGGAGCCTGACGCTGGTGAACAGTGCCGGGTTCGGCCGCGAGGTGACGATCGCCCTGCGACTGCTGGCCCTGCGGCCGCTGGGGAGATTGCTGTTGCGGCCGAGCCGGGCCGGGGCGGTGCGCACCGAGCGGGCGCTGTTCTTCGACCGGACCTTCGCAACGCCCGAACGGGTCGAGGCGGCACTGGAACTCGCGCGCCAACCCCACGCGGCCCGGGTGATGCTGGAGACCGCTCGTGCCCTTGGCGGTTTCCGCGGGGTGCGCGGGGACTGGCGGCGGTCGCTGCTGGACGCGGTGGCGGCCCGGCGAATTCCGGCGCTCGTCGTGTGGGGCGATCGGGATCTGATCCTGCCCGCGCTACACCTGGACGCGGCGCGTATGCGGTTGCCCCATGCTCAGACGCGGTTGTTCATCGATACCGGGCACATGCCGCAGATCGAGCGGGCCACGGAGTTCCACGATCTCGTCGCGGGGTTCTGGGCCGGCTGACCGCTGGTCCCCCTCCTGATGCGGCACATTTTCGACAATGTGCGAGTCACTGCTTGGCGGGGTGCCGCTTGCGGTAGGCGGCCGAACTGGCCTTCTCCCCGCAGGCGGCCATCGTGCACCAGCGGCGGGTCCCCGGCCGCGAGCGGTCCACGAAGAACAACGAGCAGTCGTGGCCGATGCAGGCGCGCACGCGGTGCCGCAGCGGCCCGCCGAACAGGTCGATCGTGTCCCTGGCCAGGGTGGCGAGGATCCCGTCCAGGGGTGCCTGCCCGGGCGGCAGCAGCGTGCGCCCATCGGAACCGAGGAAGGCCGGGGGAGTCCCGGGGACCGCGGCGGCGTTGATCGTCTCGATCACCGCCGGGTCCGGCGGCACGCCGTCCACGTGCCGGCGGGTCAGGGCGTGGACGGCCTCGCGGAGTTCGCGCACCCGGTCCAGGTCGGTGTCCCTGAGGTCCTGCGCGGCCGGTAGTCCGGCGACGTGCAGCCAGGTGCGCAGCGCCGCGGGCCCGGTGAGCATCTCGCGGTCGGCGATGCCGCGTTTCGCCACCGTGGCCACGAAGTCGAGGCACAGGCGCCCGGAGCGGAACGGGAAGCCCGCGCGGCGCAGATCGTTGGTGACCGCCACTGTCATGCGCTCTCAATAACAGCTGAAGGACTGGATGTCCAGCCTCGTCCCAGTATGCGTGAGGCCTTTGACAGCTCACGCCGATGTCGTGAAGCTGCCGGGCAGCACCGCACGAACGAACAGGACCTCATGAGATGAGCATTCGAACCCCTCACGCCGCCTTCGACGAGCCCGACGGACTGGCCGCCCGTGGCACCGTCGTGGTCCTGCCCGGCCGCGGTGAGCAGCCGGGCCTGTACCAGCGGTTCGGCCGCCGCCTGGCCGTCGACGCCTACCAGGTCCGCGTGACCGGTGACGCCACCGCCGACCTCGAAGGCGTCTCCGCGCAGATCAAGGAGCTGACGGCGGACGCGGTCGCACCGGTCGTGCTCGTCGGCTCGGACACCGGCGCGTTGCTGGCGCTGCGGCTGGTGGCTTCGGGCGGTGTGCAGGCCGACGGGCTGGTCCTGGCCGGCCTGCCGGACATCGGCGCACCGGCGATCGCCGGCGACGAGGTCGAGCTGCGCGCGTCCTGCCCGACGCACCAGAAGCTGTTGCGCGCCGGGGACCAGGTCGACCTCGGGGCGCTGCGCCCCGACCGGATCCCGCCCGTGCTGCGCGAGCCGCTCCCGCCGGTCGACGTGCCGGTGCTGGGCCTGCACGGCGACAACGACTTCGTCTCGCCGTACGCACGGGTCGCCGGGATCTACGCGGCACTGCCGGACGCACGGGTGTCCCTCGTCGACGACGGACGGCACGACGTCCTGAACGCCGCGAACCACCGGAGCGTCGCCGCCACGGTCGTGCTGTTCCTCGAACGGCTGCGCGCCGGGCGCGACCCGATCACCGGAGCCGGCGATGCCGGTTGAGTTTCAGGTGGTGAAGCCATGACCCGGTACGTGATCATCGGCGCCGGAGCCGTCGGCGCGACCGTCGCCGCCGAGCTGCACGCCGCCGGGAGCGACGTCCTGGTGGTCGCGCGTGGACCGCACCTGGAAGCCCTGCGCGCGGGCGGCTTGCGCTACATCCGGCCGGACGGCATCCGCACGCTCCGCCTCCCGGTCGCGGGTGGCCCGGAGGACGTGACCCTGCATGCGGACGACGTCCTCGTGCTGGCGGTCAAGTCGCAAGACACCGAATCGGTCCTGCGGGACTGGGCGTGGCGGCCGGTGGACGGTGCCACCGCCGCGAGCCGCTCGACGATCGTGCTGCTGCAGAACGGCCTGGAGAACGAGCGGGCCGCCCGGCGCCGGTTCGCCGACGTGGTCCCGGCGGTGGTGTGGCTGCCCTCGAGCCACCTCGAGCCCGGCGAGGTCGTGTCCCCGGCCGCACCCGCTGTCGGGGCGTTGTGGCTCGGCGGTGCGCGCGGCGAGCTGACCAAGGACCTGCGGGCCGCCGGCTTCCTGGTCGACGCCGTCGACGACATCCGGCCGTGGCAGGCCGGGAAGCTGCTGACCAACGTCACGAACGTGCTCGACGCGCTCTACCGGCCGAGCCCACTGCGTGACGCCGCCGCCCGGGTACTGCGGGCCGAGGCGCGGGCGGTCCTGAGCGCCGCCGGGTACACCTTCGCCGACCTCCGCCCCGCGAGCCTGCCCGAGGTCGTGGCGGCCGTGGTGCCGCGGGAAATCCCCGGCCACGCGCGCGGCGGGAGTTCCACGTGGCAGAGCCTGGCTCGCCAGGCGCCGCCGGAGACGGATTTCCTCAACGGCGAGATCGTGCTGCAGGCTCGCCTGCTCGGCCGCGAGGCGCTGCTCAACGCGGCCGTCACCGAGCGCGTCCACCTGGCCGGTGAGGCCGGTGCACTTGGCGATGACGACCTGCTGGCGACCTTTCCGGACCTGCACCGCCGCACCGTCCTCATCGGACCGGACGAGCTGCGCGAGGCGATCGGGCGGGGCGACGCGCCGACCCTGCTGGACGTGCGGTGGGCGCTCGGTGACCCGCACGGGCACGACCACTACCGCGCCGGCCACATCCCGGGCGCGGTCTATGTCGACCTCGACACCGAACTGGCCGCGCCGCCCTCGCCGGCCGGTGGCCGTCACCCGCTGCCCGACCTGGAAGCGTTGCAGGCCGCCGCGCGCCGCTGGGGTGTGCGCAACCGCAAGCCGGTCGTGGTCTACGACGACAACGGCGGCACCGCCGCGGCGCGGGCCTGGTGGCTGCTGCGCTGGGGCGGGCTCACCGACGTGCGGATCCTCGACGGCGCCCTGAACTCCTGGACCGGCGAACTGTCCACAGGGGACGAGACGCCGGAGCCGGGTGACGTCGGACTGTCCGACGGCCACCTGCCCACACTGACCGCCGACGAGGCCGCGAACCTCGCCGGCAAGGCCGTCCTGCTCGACGCACGCGCGGCCGAGCGCTACCGCGGCGAGGTCGAACCCGTCGACCCGCGTGCCGGCCACATCCCCGGCGCGCTGTCCGCGCCGACCGGCGACAACCTCACCGAGTCCGGTGCCTTCCGGGCCACCACCGACCTGCGCGGCCGGTTCGCGGCACTGGGTGCGGACGGTGCCGCGGAGGTCGGCGTCTACTGCGGGTCGGGTGTGACCGCGGCCCACCAGATCGCCGCGCTGGCGGTGGCCGGAGTGCCGGCGGCGCTGTTCCCGGGGTCGTGGTCGGCGTGGTCGTCCGATCCCGATCGCCCGGTGGCCACCGGCGCGGAACCGAAGGGAGTACCGGAATGACCACCACCACCGGACGCGTCCTCGCCCCGCGGGACGAGATCGAGCTGGTGACCATCCAGCCCGAGCACGTCACCCGCCGATGGAGCCCGCCGCGTCCGGTCCGCCGGGCCGCGGGCCCGGTCGGCGCGCTCCTGCTGTGGTACGTGCTGTCCGCCACCGGGGTCCTGCCGAAGGACGTGCTCGCCGGCCCCGGCGACGTCCTCGGCAAGGCGTGGAGCATGATCGTCGACGGCGAGCTGCCCACCGCTATCACGGTGTCGGCGCAGCGCGTGTTCCTCGGGTTCGCGATCGGCGCCGGGCTCGGTGTCGTCATCGCGCTCGTGGCCGGCCTGTTCCGGCTCGGCGAGGACCTGGTCGACTCCACCGTCGGCATGTTCCGCACGCTGCCGTGGGTCGGCCTGATCCCGTTGTTCATCATCTGGTTCGGCATCAACGAGGAACCGAAGATCGCGCTCGTCGCGCTCGGTGTCCTCTTCCCGATGTACTTCAACATCTACGCCGGCATCCGCGGCGTCGACGCGCAGCTCATCGAGGCGGGCCGGGTGCTCGGGCTCCGCGGCTGGCGCATGGTCCGGCACGTCGTGCTGCCGGGCGCGCTGCCCGGCGCGCTGGTCGGCCTGCGCTACGCGCTGGGCACCGCGTGGTTGGCGCTGGTCTGGGCCGAGCAGGTCAACGCCTCGCAGGGCATCGGATACCTGATGAACAACGCGCAGCAGTTCTTCCAGACCGACGTGATCGTGGTCTGCCTGATCACCTACGCGATCCTCGGCCTGCTCTGCGACCTGATCGTCCGCCTGGCCACCAAGTACCTGCTGGCCTGGCGCGCCTCGTTCGAAGGAGCCTGATGAACGTCCCCACCGCGGTCCGGATCTCTCGCCTCACCAAGTCGTTCGGCGAGCGCCGCGTGATCGACGGCCTCGACCTCACGGTGCGCCACGGCGAGTTCGTCGCACTGCTGGGCCGAAGCGGCTGTGGCAAGTCGACCCTGTTGCGCATCCTGGCCGGTCTCGACGCGGAGATCTCCGGTGACGTGACCGTGCCGCGCAAGCACTCCGTGGCCTTCCAGGCCCCGCGCCTCATGCCGTGGAAACGCGTGTGGCACAACGTGGTCCTCGGGCTGCCCGGCCGTCCGGAGCGGGCGCTCGCGCAGCGCTACCTCGACGAGGTCGGCCTGCCCGACAAGGCCCGCGTCTGGCCGAAGACGCTCTCCGGCGGGGAGGCGCAACGCGTGTCGCTCGCGCGGGCACTGGTCCGGGAACCGGACCTGCTGCTGCTCGACGAGCCCTTCGGTGCACTGGACGCGCTGACGCGGGTCAACGCGCAGCAACTCGTTGCCCGCCTGTGGGTCAAGCACGGCTGCGCCGTCCTGCTGGTCACCCACGACGTCGAGGAGGCCCTGCTGCTGGCTGACCGCGTCCTGGTGATGGACGACGGCGTCATCGCCCACCAGGCGGTGGTCGACCTGCCACGTCCCCGCGATGTCGGCGATCCCACGTTCGTCGGGCTGCGCACGGAACTCCTGGCGCGCCTGGGTGTCGAGGAGGTGTCCCATGCGTAGGACGGTGTGCGCCCTCGTGGCGCTGGTGCTCGCCGGTGTGCTCGCGGCCTGCGGGCAGTCCGGTGCGCAGGGCGGCGGCCTCACGCTCACCCTCGGCGACCAGGCGAACGGCCTGCAGACCCTGATGAGCGCCGCGGGCGCGCTGGAGGGCACGCCGTATCAGGTGAAGTGGGCCGAGTTCCAGGGCGCCGCGCCGTTGTTCCAGGCAATGCAGGGCGGCCAAGTGGACACGGGGTTCGCCGCCGACCTCCCGACGTTGCAGGCGATCAGCGGGCGGCTGCCGATCAAGCTGGTCGGCGCGGTGCAGGGTTCCGGCGCGGGCGCGGCGATCCTCGTCCGCAACGAATCGCCCGTGCGGACCGTGGCCGACCTCAAGGGCAGGACGATCGTCGTGTCCTCGGCCCGGGGCAGCATCGCCGAGTACCTGCTCGCGCGGGCGTTGCAGGAGGCCGGGCTGAGCTACTCCGACGTGACCGTGCAGTTCGTGCTGCCCACCGCAGCGCAGGCCGCGTTCAACTCCGGCCAGACCGAGATCTGGGCGACCTTCGACCCGTACCAGTCGATCGCCGTGAAGTCGGGTGCGCGCGTGCTGATCGACGGCACCCAGGGGCGGGTGTCGGGCATCGCGCTGGTGTCCGCGGCCGAGAAGTCGCTGGCCGATCCGGCGCGGAAGGACGCGATCACGGACTTCCTGCGCAGGCTGGCGCGGGCCGAGGACTGGGCCGCGCAGAACCCCGCCGCCTACGCCCAGGTCTACGCGCGCACGAACGGCGTCGACCCCGACGTCGCCGCGAAGGTCGTCGAGCACAGCCGGACCGCCGCCGGACCGGTGACCCCGCAGATCGTGACAACCGTCCAGGGCGTCGCCGACCTGATGCACTCGATCGGCTCGCTGCCCGCCGATGTGCGCGTAGCCGACGTCACCGACACGAGCGTGTACCGCTGAGGAGAGCCATGCCGGTCGAATTCATCAGCGCGGTCAACCCGAACCGCGCCTCGGACATCAACCCCGCCGGCTCCGGGCTGGACGTCGAGTACGCGCGCCGGTTCGCCCACGCCCTCGACGACGGCGGGTTCGACTACACCCTGGTCGCCTATCACTCGTCGTGGGCGGAAGCGACGCAGCTCGCGCAGTTCGTCGCGACCAGCACCGAGCGGATCAAGCCGATGCTCGCGCACCGGCCGGGCGTGGTGTTCCCGACACACGCCGCCCGCACCCTCGCGACGCTCGACCAGATCGCGCGGGGCCGTCTCGCGCTGCACATCATCTCCGGCGGCAACGACGCCGAACAGCACCGCGAAGGCGACTACCTGACCAAGTCGCAGCGCTACGAACGGTCCGACGAGTACATCCGGATCCTGCGCCGGGCCTGGCACGAGCCGGAGGCGTTCTCGCACCACGGCAGGTACTACCGGTTCGAGGACTTCCGCTCGGACGTGCGGCCCTACCAGGACACGATCCCGATCTCGGTGGGCGGGTCGTCCGCCGACGCCTACCGGGTCGGCGGGCAGCAGGGCGACATCTTCGGCCTGTGGGGTGAGCCGCTCGCCGAGACCGCCCAGCAGATCGCCGCGGTCAACACGATCGCCGACGCCGCGGGCCGTCCCCGGCCCCGGATCTGGGTGTCGTTCCGGCCGATCATCGCGCCCACCGACGAGCTGGCGTGGGAAAAGGCCTACCGCACGCTGGACCGCGTCCGCGAGGTGCACCAGGTGGGTGCCGCCGCCTCGCACTACCCGGCCGCCGGCGGGGGCCGTCCGGCGAACGTGGGCTCCCAGCGGCTGCTGGAGGTCGCCGGGCGGGGTGAGCTGCACGACCGGGCGCTGTGGACACCCCTCGTGACGGCGACCAACGCGGCCGGCAGCTCGACGGCGCTGGTGGGCAGCTACGAGACGGTGGCGAAGGCGCTGCTGGACTACGTGGACATCGGTTGCGAGCTGCTGTCGGTGCGCGGATACGACCCGCTCGACGACGCGATCGACCTGGGCCGCTACGTGCTGCCGCTGGTGCGCCAGGAGCTGGCGGCGCGCGCCGCGCCGGCCACGCTGGAAGGAGCGCGATGACCCTGTCCGCCCGCCTGGCCGGTGTGCTGCCCGCGGACCGGCTGTTGCTCGACGAGGACAGCCTGCGCGGCCACCGGCACGACCGGTCCGGCTGGGAGCCCGACGGGCTTCCCGCAGCGGTCGTCCTGCCCGAGACCACCGCCGAGGTCCAGGCGGTCCTGCGTGTCGCCACCGCGACCCGGACACCGGTCGTCGTGCGGGGCGCCGGGACCGGGCTCTCCGGTGCGGCCACCGCCACCAACGGTGAGATCGTCCTCTCCACCGCCCGGCTGACCGCCATCACCGAGCTCTCGCCGGCCGACCAGCTCGCGGTGGTCCAGCCCGGGGTCGTCACGGCCGACCTCGACCGCGCCGCGGCCGCCCACGGACTGCGTTACGCACCCGATCCGGCGAGCGTCGAGATCTCCACCGTCGGGGGCAACATCGCCACCAACGCCGGCGGCCTGCGCTGCGCCAAGTACGGCGTCACCCGCGATTCGGTGCTGGGGCTGGAAGTCGTGCTCGCCGACGGGCGGGTCGTGCGGACCGGCCGTCGCACGGTCAAGGGGGTCACCGGGTACGACCTCACCGGGCTGTTCGTCGGATCCGAAGGCACGCTCGGGGTCGTCACCGCCGCCACCGTCCGCCTGCGCCCGGCCCCGGAACAGACCGCCACCATCGCCGCGTTCTTCGACACCGTCGACGCCGCGGCCGCGGCCGTCGCGCGCCTGACCATCCAGCCCGCCATCGCCGAACTGCTCGACACGGCCTCCCTCGACGCCATCGACCGGGCCCAGGGCACGACGTTCCGCGAGCGCGGGGAGGCGTTCCTCCTCGTGCAGACCGACGGCCACGGCGCGGCGGCCGAAGCCGAGACCGTGCGCACGGCACTGGTGCCGCGAGCCACCAGCGTCGAGGTCACCACCGACCCGGCGGTCGCCGCCGAGTTGCTCGCCGTCCGCCGTCTCGCCCTGCCCTCGCTGGAGAAGCAGGGCCGGGTGCTGATCGAGGACATCGCGGTCCCGCGGTCGCGGCTGGCCGAGGCGGTCACCGCCGTCGCGGAGATCGCGCGCCGCCACCGGGTCACCGTCGCCACGCTCGCGCACGCGGGCGATGGCAACCTGCACCCGATCTTCGTCGTCGACCGTGCCGCCGAGGAGGTACCGGAGCCGGTGTGGGCCGCGGCGGGGGAGGTGTTCGCGACCGCGCTGCGGCTCGGCGGCACCCTCACCGGCGAGCACGGCGTCGGCGTCCTCAAACGGCGGTGGCTGCCCGACGAGCTCACCCCGGAGACGCTCGCGCTGCAGCACGACGTCAAGGCGCTGTTCGACCCGGACGGCATCCTCAACCCGGGTAAGGCCCTATGACCAGGGTGTGACCGGTCGCGGGATCCGTTCGCCGTCGAGTGTGACGTCCACGTGCTCGTCGAAGAACGCGACGTACCCGGTGATCTGCGCGGCGTCCGGCAAGGGGTTCTCGTAGGCCCAGGCGAGGTTCGGATGCGTCCGCCCATCGACCTCGGCCGACCAGTACCGCGCCCGGCCCTTGTAGGCGCACGTGGTCTCGCGCGACGACTCCCGCAACCGGGAGAAGTCTACATCGGACGGTGGCAGGTACAGCCGCGGCGGCAGGGACGTCTCGAACAGCAGCAGGGGAGCCTTCGTGTCGGCCAGCGTGACGCCGTCGACCTCCACGTGGACGTGCCGTGAGCTGCGCCGGACATCGACCCGATGGAACGGGTCGCGCGGGTGGGACACGATCGGCTCGTCCTCCTCGCGCCACTCGTCGAACGCGGTGAAGTCGACGACGACGTACCCGGCGAGGTCGGGATCCTCCGGCCGGAACCCGGCACCGGCCAGGACGATCCCGTCCAGCTCGAGGGTCAGCGGCGTTCCCGGGGCCGAGTGGGCACCGAACGGTGTCGACGGGTCCAGCACATGGCGGCTGGACCCGAGCGACACCGGGTGTTCCTCGACCTCGGCCGGTGCGGCGGGGCGGAGCGTGGCGCGGAGGTCGCCGTCGGGGAAGGCGTACTGCGGCACCACCCGTCGCGGCTCCCACACCAGGACCGCTTCGCGGGAGTCGCCGAACACCTTCCCGCCGGAGGACGCACGCACCCGCTTGCGGGTCGGCTCGTACCGGAGTTCGGGCAGCTCACGGGCCCGGCGATCGCTCAGCTGCAGCGCCATCCGCCCACTGTCCGCCTCGCCGGGCGCCGGAGTCAACAGACCCTCGTGCCCGAGTCCCACGCTCCCGGCCGCGAGTTCTGCGCTCGGCCGCGCGAGTTCGACGTCCGTTACGAAGAGCGCATCGAGATTGGCACTTCGTAAAGGATGCCGAACTTCGCGGGTGATTCCCCGTTTTCGATGGTGCGGCCGGCGCCGCCGAGGAGGATGGTGGAGTCATGGCGGAGCAGAACGTGTCGGGATGGGCCGCGGCCGGCGGCGTGCTCATCCTCGCGATCATCGCGTCCGCGGCCCTGGGCGACGCGTGGTACTTCCTGGCCGGGGTGATGGCGGGCCTGGGGTTGCTGGCCGGGATGCGGTCGAGCACGCCCTCGAACTGACCGGTCGTCCTCAGCCGAACCGCGCCCGGAAGCGGTTGAGCGCGCGGTGCTGCACCACGCGCACCTGGTTGACCGACAACCCAAGCGCCTCCGCGGTCTCCCCGGCTGACAACCCCGCCGCGACGCGCAGCAGCACGATCTCCCGCTCCATCCCGGGCAGTGCCGCCGCCGGGGAGTCGGCATCCGGCAGCCCGCGAGCGCCGTCCACGGTCTGGGCCGTCAGCTCGTACACGAGCGCCGGGAACGACCCCGCCCACCCGGGCAGTGCGTGCAGGATCGCCAGGCACGCCTCGTGCGCGACGGCGTCCGCGCCGCGGCCCAGCCGGGCCCGGCAGTACCTCACGACGACTGGCGTCACCGCCGCGACGAGCTCCCCGATGGCCGCCACATCCCCGGCGGCGGCGGACCCCACGAGGTCCGCACCGGGAAGTTCCGCGCGCGCACTCACCTGCCGCGTTGCCATCGCCTCCCCTTCTCGACCGGAGTACGCGCGAACCGCCCGATCGGTTGCCCGCCGCTAAGGTGATCGACGTGCGGCGCGCAGTGATGATCATCGCGGCGGTTCTCGCGTTCGGGGCGGCTCCGGCGGCCGCGGCGCAACGGCCGGCGCTCACCGTGGCCGCCTACAACATCCACGCGGGCGCGGGCGAGGACGGCGTCTTCGACCTGGACCGCACGGCCGCCGCGATCCGGGACCTGCACGCCGACGTCATCGGGCTGCAGGAGGTCGACGTCCATTGGGACGCGCGCAGCGGGTACCGGGACGAGGCCACCGAACTCGCCGGCGCGGTCGGAATGCACGTCTTCTTCGCGCCGATCTACGACCTCGGCCCGCCGGCACCGGGCGCGCCGCGCCGCCAGTTCGGCGTTGCCGTGCTGAGCCGCTTCCCGATCGTCGCCGCGCGGAACCTCGAGATCACCCGCCTGGCCACGCTCACCCCGGACGCGACGCCCGCTCCCGCGCCGGGGTTCGCCGAGGTGACCGTCGCCGCGCCGGGTGGGCCCGTGCGCGTCTACACCACCCACCTGGACTACCGGGCCGACCCGGCGGTGCGGCACGCCCAGGTCGCCGACATGCTCGCCGCCCTCGCCCGGGCGCCCGGTCCGGAGGTCCTCACCGGCGACTTCAACGCCGAGCCTGCCGCTCCCGAACTAGCTCCACTGTGGACGGAACTGGTGGACGCCGACCCGGGCAGCGGCACCAATCCAGCCGCGGAACCGTTGAAGCGACTCGACTTCGTGACCGCCTCCCGGCAGTTCCGCGTCCGTTCCGCGTGGACAGTCGCGACGACGGCCGCCGACCACCGCCCGCTGATCGCGGAACTCACCCCGTCGCCCTGATCACGCTCTGGCACCGAAGAGCGCGCCCAGGACGAGTTCGGCGGCGCCGGTCACGACCGTCGACTGGCCCGCCGGGCTGAGTTCGACCGCCACGTGCTGCCACTCCGACTCCGGGAGCCGGGCGGCCAGTTGAGCGGCGACCTCCCGCTGGTAGATCTCGGGTTCGGCGAAGACGACCCGTCCACCGAGGACGATCCGGTCGATGTCCAGCAGGCGCACCAGGTTGGCCGCGCCGAGACCCAGCAGCCGCGCTGCTCCGTTGTGGTCTCCGTCGGCGAGCGCGGCGAGGCAGAGCGCCTCCAGGCAGCCGCGTCCGCCGCAGGTGCACAAGGGGCCGTCGAGTTGGGCCACCTGGTGACCGAACTCGCCCGCATTGCTGCGCGCCCCGCGATAAATGGCGCCGCCGAGCAGCAGCCCGGCCCCCAGGCCGTCCGCGAGATGCAGATAGGCCGCGTCGAAGCCGGTCACCGCGAGCGCCGCGGTGTTGGTGTCCTTGTCGACGTGCACCGGCAGCCCGTCCAAGCGGGCGCTGAGCACGTCCCGGAGCGGGTAGCGGTCCCACGCCGACAGTCCCGCCGGCCGGTGCAGCACCCCGCTGACGTGGTCCAGCGGCCCTCGGCAGCCGACACCGACGCCCAGCACCCGCGCCCCCGGCGGTGCCGCGGCCATCGCACGGCCGATCTCGCCGGCGAGTTGCTCGCTCACCCGGTCGGGCTCCGACGTCGCGAGCCCGACCGGAACGGTCGCGAGATACCGCTCTGCCCCGGCGACGTCGGTCAGCAGCAGGGAAGTCTCCTCGCGGTCGAGGGCCACGCCCACGGCATACACCGCGTCGGGCCGCAGCCGGAGGAGGGTACGCGGTTTTCCGCCGGTGGACGCGCCCTGCCCGGCTTCCTCCACCAGGCCTTCGGTGAGCAACCGGGCGACGATCTTGCTGATCGCCTGCTGGGTCAGCCCGGTGCTGGCGCTGAGTTCCACCCGGCTGACGCCCTGCGGGGCGGCTCGCAACAGCCCCAGGACGAGCGCGGCGTTGTGGTCCCGGAGCCCGGTGAGGTTGACCCCGGCCTGTCGCCCGTTCATCCCGCATATCCTAGCGAGGTCTTGCACTTAAACAACGTTGTTGTTTAACTATCGGTATGAGCGAAATCACTGGACCGCTCCGGGTCGGGCTGGTGGGCTACGGCCTCGCCGGCTCGGTCTTCCACGCTCCGTTGATCGCCACCACGCCAGGGCTCACCCTGCGAACAGTCGTCACCACCAGCCCGCAGCGGCGCGCCCAACTCGCCCGCGAGCACCCCGGCGCCCGCGCCGTGGACAGCGTCGAGCAACTGCTCGCCGATTCGTCGGCACTGGACCTCGTCGTCGTCGCCTCGCCCAACCGCACCCACGTCCCGGCGGCACGCGCCGCGCTGGAGGCCGGGCTGGCGGTGGTCGTCGACAAGCCGTTGGCCGCCACCTCCGCCGAGGCTCGCGAGCTGATCGCGCTGGCCGCGGACCGTGGGGCATTACTGACCGTCTTCCAGAACCGGCGCTGGGACAGCGATTTCCGCACGGTGCAAAAGCTCATCGCCGACGGTGCGCTGGGCACGGTCCACCGCTACGAGTCCCGCTTCGAGCGCTGGTCCGCGCAAGCCGGTCCCGGCTGGCGCGAATCGCCCGACCCCGTCGACGCCGGCGGTGTCCTCTACGACTTCGGCAGCCACCTCGTCGACCAAGCGCTCAATCTCTTCGGCCCGGCCGACACCGTCTACGCCGAGATCGACGCTCGCCGGCCCGGCGCCACCGTGGACGACGACGCGTTCGTGGCGCTGACACACGCCTCGGGTGTCCACTCTCACCTGTGGATGAGCGCGTGTGCCGCGCAGCTTGGGCCGCGCCTTCGGGTCCTCGGAAACCGCGCCGCCTACACCGTTCATGGTCTGGACCCGCAGGAGGACGCCCTGAGCCGCGGGCAGCGCCCCGGGCCCGGCTGGGGTGCGGTAGCCGAGCCCGGCTGGGGCATGCTCGGCACGCTCGACAGCGCCCGAGCGCAGCCGTCACTCCCCGGCGACTACCCCGCCTTCTACCGCGGTGTGGCCGCGGCCCTGCGCGAGGGCGCGCCCACGCCGGTCGACGCCGAGGACGCGGTCGCCGCGCTCGAGGTGCTGGAGGCCGCTCGCAGGTCCGCCGCGGAAAGCCGCGTCGTGTCGCTGAGGTCGATCGCCGCGGCGGCCCAGGCATGAGCGCCACCGAGAGCGCCGCGCTCATCACCCGGATCGAGGACCAGGAACGCCGTCTGGTGCTGCCGCGATTCGACAACAACGACGCCTGGGAACTGGGCACCCTCCTCGTCGAGCTGGCCCGTGCCCGCTCGGCCCCGGTCACCGTCGACATCCGCCGCAACGGCCAGCAGGTGTTCCACTACGCCCTCCCCGGTACCGCCGCCGACAACGACAGCTGGATCCTGCGCAAGGTCCGTACGGTCGAGCGCTTCGGCCACTCGTCCTATCTGGTCGGTCGGCGCTGCGCGGCCGAGGGCATCAGCTTCGAGGAAAAGTCGCGCCTCGACCCCGACCTCTATGCCGCTCATGGTGGCGCCTTCCCCATCAGTATCGAAGGCACCGGGATCGTCGGCACCGTCGCGGTGTCCGGCCTTCCGCAGGCTGACGACCACGACCTGGTCGTCACGGCACTTGAGCGCTACCTCGCTGACCGGGATACCGAAGCCCGGTACGAGATCAACAGTATTGGCCACAATGGACAGTCGCCCCCTGGGTGAATTCGACCCGGGTGGCTGGTTGACAATCGGCTATTCTTGACATGTCCAACCCCGGTCCGCTATTTACCGCACAGTTATGCTGCAAACCGGCATAATTCGGTTGTTGAAAGACAGGGTCGCCGAGTCTACCATTGACTATCAGAGCGGATAGTTGACCTCGGCCTCCACTTTACATGGTCCGTGTCCCGCCAGCCGGCGCGGTATCGGCCTGTCGAGTGTCTCGAACCGGTATGTGCGCAGGCGATCGTTCCGGGTCCAATGCGCGCGCTCGTCACGGACAATGGTCCGCTCAAGCACAAGGAGGTGCTAACGATGAGCCATTCGAAAACGCCGGTAATGCCGGCCTCGACGCGAACGTCTGGATCTTCAACCGGACGGCGCATCCGCTCGATGTCCCCACACTGCGCCGGAGATCTCCGCAGCGGTCCGGGCGGGTATCCCCAAGCGCCGGGCGTTGTCGACTAGGCCTTCCGGATTGGCGGAGAACGGTTTACGGCCCTGCGCCGGCCACTTTCCGCGAACTTCTTCACCGGCAGCACTCTGCGGATTCGGGTCGAACAACGATGTCCGGATGCGTCAATAGATGAATCGGCTTCGCGTTTAACGCGGGGTTGTTGTGCGACGTCGGCTTGTTTTCGTGTTCTTGTCGAACGGTGTGCCCACGGGAAAGGTGGCCCGGTGCCATGGTCGCGGGTCGGATGTTGTTATATCGAGCTTTGGCCGCGCTGTTTTGTTGTGCGATGCTGGCGGTTTCCGCGTGTTCGGGTGCGGGCTCTCAGGCCAGTACGCAAGCCGATACGTTGACGGTGGCGACAGGTACCGCGCCCGCGACCTTGAGCCCGTCGGAACTCAGCACCACTCCCGGTTGGATGTGGGTGGTCGAACTTGCCTACGACCCGTTGCTCTGGTGGGAGCCCGACGGGTCCTACACCGCGGGCCTGGCCACCGCGTGGGGGTTCTCGGACCGCAACACCAAGTTTTCGCTGACGCTGCGTCCGAACGTGAAGTTCTCGGATGGCTCGCCGCTGACTGCGGAGTCGGTTGCGGCGTCGTTGAACTACGGGTTCAAGAACCCGGCGAGCCGGAGCCGTCTCTACGCACCCGGGTACGACACGGCGACGGCGACCGCTCCGTTGCAGGTGACGATTTCGTGTCGTGAGGCGTGTCCGGCGCTGCCGTGGTTGCTGAGCCAGAATGTTCAGCTGGGGAGCATTGTCAGTCCGGCCGGTCTGGCCGATCCCAAGCGGCTGGGCACCGAGATGTTCGGCGCCGGGCCCTACGTGCTGAACAACGCGCAGAGTGCGGCGGGTGATCACTACACGTTTGACCCGAACCCGAACTACTGGAACCCCAGCGCGATTCACTACAAGCGTGTCGTCGTCCGCGTGATCGCGTCCGACAGCACCCGGCTGTCGGCCCTGCAGACCGGCCAGGTCGACGTGATCGACAATGTCTCCCTGCAGCTGGCGAACACGGTGTCCGGTGACCTGTCCATCCATCAGGGACCGATGGGCGGTGCGGCGGGGTTCGTCCACGACGTCATCGGTTCGTCGAGTCCGGGTGATCCGGCCACGCGGAAGTACTCGCCGCCCCTGGCCAACGTTCTGGTCCGGCAGGCACTGAACTACGCCGTCGACCGCCAGGCGATCGCGCGCAGCCTCGGCCGCGGTTACGCCGACCCGTCGCCCCAGATGGCTTCTCCCGGCTCCGGCGGTTACGCCCCGGACCTCAACAGCTTCTATCCCTACGATCCCGAGAAGGCGAAGGCCCTGCTGGCGCAGGCGGGATACCCGAACGGGTTCTCCCTCGACGTCGCCACGAACGCCGCCCTCGCGGACGGCGACATCTGGACCGTGGCCGTGATGGAGTACTGGCAGCGGATCGGGATCAAGGTGAACCTGAACTCGGCCAAGACCATTCCGATCTGGGTGCAGTCCGCGCAGGACTATCCCCTCATCTTCACCCAGGGCGGAGGCGTCGGGACACCGATGTCCGCGCAGGTCTACTACAACTTCTACGAAGGGCGGACGTACAGCCAGTGGCATGTCGACCCCAAGATCAAGGCGATGATGGCCCAGGCTGCCGAGGCGTCACCGGATCAGGCCCAAGCGATCTATCTGCAACTGTCGAGGTACGCCCTCGACCAGGCCTACGGGGTCGGCGTCGCCCGGTTCCCGACGTTGTTCGCCTACGACAACAAGAAGGTCAACCTGAACGTACCCAACGAGAAGGGACTGCCGAACGGCAACCCGATCGTGACGCGGATGACCCCGGCCACCGGCTCATGATTCGCCGGCGCATGCGGACGAACACCGAAACATCGTGGAGGCGTTGAAGAACATGGCTTTGAGTGCGCTGGATTTTGAGGAGATCAAGCAGCTCCATGCCCGGTACTGCCACACGCTCGACTTCGGCGACATCGACGGTCTGGTGTCGTGCTTCGCGCCGGACGGGCGCTTCGAGATCTCGCTCGTCCCCGGTCATCCGGCCACCCGCCAGGGTGCGGACCTGCCGCGATCGCCCGCCGGCGTGAAGGCGAGCGGACACGGACGGCACACGACACTCGGGTCGATCATCGATGGCGACGGCGACTCGGCGAGGTCGGTGTCCGCGGTGATGATGACGTGCGACTTCGGCCCTCCCGCCGGGAAAGGCGAGGTCACGCGCTCGATGGTGTGCGCGACGGGTCTGTACACCGACGACATGGTGAAGGTCGGCGGCCGGTGGGTCTATGCGAATCGAAGCTTCGGCGGGGACGAGACCCCGGAAGTGGTCGACCGGCGGCGGCAGACGCCGCTCGACATCGCGCACGTCGATGCCGGTGACGCACGGCCCGGGCTGTCCCCCCTCGACCACGAAGCGATCAGGCAACTCCTGGCGCGATACGGCTTCGCGCTGGACTTCGAGGACTACGACGGTTTCGCCGGCTGCTTCACCGACGACGGGTCCATCGACGCGCACAATCCGTCGGACGCCGGGGGTGTCTCCCATGCCCAGGGGCGGGACCGGTTGCGTCACTTCGCCGTCTCCCTGCGACAGGAGCTGCGCGGGCACGTCCGGCAGGCGGCGATCAGTCCGGTGATCGAGGGTAGCGGCGAGCGGGCGCAGGTCTCCTCCTACGCGTTCGTCACGACCGACTACGGGAAGGCGGCGCAGCCGAGGCAGCGCCGCAAGGCCGAGCTGTGGACGACCGGAATCTACCGGGACGAGGTCGTGAAGGTGGGCGGGCGCTGGCTGTTCTCGAAGCGAACGTTCCGGCAGGACACGCTGCCCGACGTCGGCGCACTGGTCGGCCGGCCGGCCGGGTTCCAGCTGTTCGCGGGGTGAGCGGAACCCCGCACATTCGCAATCGGTTCGTGACGACGGAGGCAGGCAATGGCATTGACGGAGTGGGACTACGAAGAGATCCGGCAGCTCTTCGCGCGATACAGCCAGACACTCGATCTCGGTGACGCCGACGGGTTCGCGGCGTGTTTCGCCGCGGACGGGGCACTCGACACGAGCGGTCTCACGCAGGGGCCGGGCGGCGTGTGGCGGGGCCAGGAAGCTCTCCGCGCACTCGTGGCCGATCTCCGGGAGCGCACCGCCGGGCGGGTGCGGCAGTCGGCCTTGAACCCCCTGATCGACGGTGACGGCACGACGGCCAGTGCGACGTCCTACGCCGTGGTCACCCAGGCCTATGTGGACGGGGCGCGGGGCGAAACAGGGGACACCGCGTCGTCTCTGGCCACCACCGGGATCTTCTTCGACGAGTTCGTGAAGGTCGACGGCCACTGGCTGTTCGCGCTGCGGATGTTCCGTCACGACGGGCTGCCGGAGGTGCTGGACCTGGTGCGGACGCCGGGCAGGGTCGGGCCGGATCTGGAGAGGATCGCCTGACGAGCCGGGTGCCGCGGCGCCCGGGACGATTTTGCCGAAACCATTGCAACGGAGGAATGGTCGTGCACAACGGACGAACGGTAGTGGGCGCGCGGGCGCACTGTGGACGGTCTGAATGACCAGGGTCATCCTGCATCGGGTGCTGATCGCCATCCCCGCACTCCTGGTGATGTCCATGTTGACGTTCGCGCTGGTGTCGCTCGTACCCGGCGACGCGGCGGTGGCCATCCTCGGCCCTGAAGCCACCGCGGAACAGGTGCGGCAGCTTCGCGAGCAGTTGCTGCTCGATCATTCGCTCCCCGTCCAGTACTGGAACTGGCTCACGACGCTGGGTAAAGGGAGTCTGGGCACCTCGGTGATGAATGGCGAACCGGTCACCCAGATCCTGAACGAACGACTGCCGGTCACGCTGGCCCTGGTCGTCGGCACCATTCTCGTTTCCGCGGTGATCGGCGTGTCCCTGGGCGCGTTCAGCGCGCTGCGGGGCGGGTTCGCTGCCCGGGTCGTCGACATCCTCAGCTTCCTGGGCAGCGCGCTCCCGACGTTCTGGATCGCTCTGCTGCTGGTCGTGGTGTTCGCCGTGAAGCTCCGTGCTCTGCCCGCCACCGGGTACACGCCGCTGGGAGTATCGGTGAGCGGCTGGGCGGTGTCGCTGATCCTGCCCATCTGCGCCCTGGCGGTCCAGGGCGTGACGGGCAAGGCGGTCCAGGCCCGCGATTCGGTCAAGGACGTCCTGGCACGGGACTTCGTCCGGGTTCAGGTGGCGAACGGGTTCTCGCGCCGGTCCATTGTGATGAAACACGTCCTGCGCGGCGCCGCCCCGGCGATCACCACGATCATCGGGCTCGTCTTCGTGGGGTCGCTGTCCGGCACGGTCGTGATCGAAGTGGTCTTCGCCCTGCCCGGAATCGGCCAGACCATTGTGAATGCCACGGTCAATCACGATATTCCGGTGATCCAGGGCGCGGTCCTCTACTTCACCGCGATCGTCCTGATCGTGAACCTGATCACCGATGTCCTCTACGTGTGGGTCGATCCGAGGGTGCGAGTCGGATGAGCGATGTGATGAGTGGGGCGGTCGCCGGAGATGGCGTGCCCGCGGTGCCCGCCGGCCCGAAAACGGGTGTGTTCCGGCGGATTGTGCGGAACCCACTGGGACTGATCTCCCTGATCTGGCTGGCCGTCGTGGTGATCGTCGTGGTGGGCGCCGGTGCCATCGCACCGTATTCGGCGACGGCGACGGACCTGAGCCAGACCTTGTCCGGACCGTCGTGGTCCCACCTGCTCGGTACCGACCAGCTGGGCCGCGACCTCCTGTCCCGCCTGATGTTCGGGGGACTGCCGAGTGTGCAGGGTGTGCTGGTGGCCGTCGCGGTCTACGCGGTGGTCGGCCTTCCGCTGGGGTTGCTCGCCGGATATCGCGGTGGGTGGCTGGACACCGCCGTCGGCCGGGTCAGCGAGGTGCTGCAGACCCTGCCCGGCATGATCCTTCTGCTCGTGGTGCTCGCCGTCTTCGGGAACAACCAGTCGGCGGCCATGGCGGCGCTGGGCCTGCACGCGGCGCCGTACCTGATCCGGGTCAGCCGGTCGGTCACGTTGTCGGTGCGCGAGGAACTGTTCGTGTCGGCGGCGAAGGTGTTCGGGCTCTCGGACTTCATGATCGTGGCCCGGCACGTGCTGCCGCGTATCCGCAGCACGGCGATCGTGCAGACGGCGCTGTTCGCCGGCGCCGCACTGATGGTGCAGAGCAGCCTGGCGTTCCTCGGCTTCGGTCCACAGCCCCCGAACCCGAGCTGGGGCGGCATGGTCGGGGACGCCTCGAACGTGATCAGGAGCCAGCCCTGGCAGATCGTGCCCCCCGGACTGGCGATCGGGCTGTGCATTCTGGCGCTCGGCCTCCTGGGGAACGCGGCCCGCGACGCGGTGTCGGAGACCTGGTCGAAGTCCCAGGCGGTGCTGCTGCGCCGCATGAAGCACCGACGGTCGCCGGGGACCGCGACGACCACCGACCGCTCGGACGGGCCACTGGTCCAGGTCCGTGATCTCAGCGTCTCGGTGGAGGCCGCGGGCGAGCGAGTGCCGGTGGTGAGGTCGATCAACCTGGACATCGCCCGGGGCGAAGTCGTCGGAATGGTGGGGGAGAGCGGATGCGGCAAGACCTTGGCGTCGCTCGGCCTCATCGGAGTCCTGCCGCCCGGGGCCGAGTACGCCGGCGGAGCCGTCTACCTGGCGGGTGAAGATCTGACCGCGATGTCGTCGGACGAGCTCGACCGCGTCCGCGGACGCCGGATCGGTTACGTGTCGCAGGATCCGGCGTTGGCGCTCGACCCGATGTTCACGGTGGGCAACCAGCTACGCGAGGCGGTTCGACGGCATCGCGGCGGTACCCGGGAGGAGGCGAACGCGCGGGTCCTCGAGCTGTTGACCATGGTGCACCTGCCCGAACCGGAAACCGTGGCGCGCCGCCACCCTCACGAGCTGTCCGGCGGGATGGCGCAGCGGGTGTGCATCGCGCTCGCACTGGCCGGGGAGCCCGAACTCCTGATCGCGGACGAGCCGACGACCGCGCTGGATGTCACGACCCAGGCCGGGATCCTGAAGCTGCTCCTCGAGCTGAAGGAGCGGACCGGCATGGCCACCCTGCTGGTCACCCACGACTGGGGTGTGGTGGCCGAGTTGTGCGACCGGGCGGTGGTGATGTACGCGGGCCAGATCGTCGAGAGTGGACTCGTGGCCGAACTCTTCCAGCGGCCCAAGCATCCCTACACGGCCGCGCTGCTCAGCTCGAACCCGCACATCGCCGTCGACTCGGCCAACGGAAGTGGGCGGATCGACGGCGAGCCGGTCACGCCCCTGCCCACCATCCCGGGAACCGTTCCGCCGCCCGCGATGTGGGGAGTCGGCTGCGGCTTCGCCCAGCGCTGCACGTATGCGACCGCTGCCTGCGTCGCGCAGGAGGTGCCGATGGTTGTCGTTGATCAGGGGCACGAGTCCCGATGCCTGCATTCCGAGCAGGTGACTCGCGTTCTGTTCGAACCCGGCGAGCCGTTGAGGCCGCTGCCATGACCACTGCCGGGTCGAGGTGTCCACGGGAAGGTGTCGTTGTGGGAATGATGTCGGGCCGCGGCTTCTCGCCGCGTCGAGTCCTCCTTGCGCTGGTGTGTGCTCTGATGCTGGTGGTTTCCGCGTGTTCGGGCGTGGGCTCCTCGAGCGCGCAGAGTGACACGTTGACGGTGGCGACGGCGACGGCGCCGGCGACGTTGAGCCCGTCGGAACTCAGCACCATCGCGGGCTGGATGTGGGTGGTCGAACTCGCCTACGACCCGTTGCTCTGGTTCGAGCCGGACGGGTCGTACAAACCAGGTTTGGCGACGGAGTGGGGGTTCTCGGACCGCAACACCAAGTTTTCGCTGACGCTGCGTCCGAACGTGAAGTTCTCGGATGGCTCGCCGCTGACTGCGGACTCGGTTGCGGCGTCGTTGAACTACGGGTTCAAGAACCCGGCGAGCCGGAGCCGCTTGTATGCGCCCGGGTACGACACCGCGACCGCGACCGCTCCGTTGCAGGTGACGATTTCCTGTC